>JAEEGK010001034.1_pt1 | contig 69854 bp, 54 predicted proteins | sample 8958771 | NCBI WGS metagenome assembly JAEEGK01 (sample SAMN16246547, study PRJNA631951) | gut metagenome | biome: gut microbiome; feature: rumen; material: SC-attached | host: Bos | place: Iran: Karaj | collected 2018-10
ATTTTGGAGCAAAAAGTGTGGCGGCAAACGTGGGGAGTAACTTTCGGCATCTGAAGTTTGTAGATGCTGTTGTACTTTTCAAGAATACGTTGAAAGTACTTTTCCCAATGAAGTGCCACCATAGGCATACCGTTCTTGTCCAGATACAGAAATCCGGAGTGACCGTCTATGACAGGTTCCGCTTTAGGCTTCATCCTCTTTGCCATGATCCGCCTAAAGGCTTCCTCAACTTCAGCCGACATCGGCACTTCTCTTACGCCACTTTCCGTCTTGGTCTTTTCGATCATGTATTTCATTTGAGACGTTCTGATCAACTGATGATCGACGATGATCTTGTGATGCTTAAAATCAATGTTTTTAGTTGTGAGTCCTACAAATTCTGAGATCCTTAGACCGGTGTTGAACAGGATGAATATGCCTTCGTAATATTTGCCGAAATGCTTGTCCTGTTTAACAAATTCCAGATATTTGCGTTCCTCGCCCGCAGTGATCGCTTCGCGTGTCACACTGTCGTTTACAACAACGGTGGAAAGCTCAAAATCGAAGGGATTTCTTCTTATCAGGTCATCATCATATGCCATGCGAAAAGCCGGTCTTAATATGCCTCTCATGGTATGGATGGTGCTGTAACCCTTTCCATATTTCTGCTGCAGTGTGATGAGCCAGAGCTTGGCATCGGATGTTTTGACAGTATCTATGCGTCTTTGACCGAAGGGATCCTTTTCCATGTATCTAATGGTTGTAAAATAGCCATTCCTTGTGGATTCCCTTACTCCGATCTTTGTAGCCACATAACGTTTCAAAAGTTCAAGTACCGTCAGACTTCCGCCATCTGAGGATACTCCTTCGAACAAGTCTGCCTGTAGATCCGCTTCCAGTTCCCTTAATGAACGACCTTTTGCCCTGCCTTCTGGGTATCTGTCATTCTTATCCAATCTCCAGCTGTACAAATATTTGGCCCGCCCGGTGCCATCGTAGTATTTATAACGATAGCGACCGTTGGTCTGCTGATACTCGCCGTTTCGTAGTACACGGCCTTTGTTATCCTTTCTCTTATTGGTCATATATGACAATCCTTTCAAAAATGCAAATTAAAAGGACTGCCTCCGATAGATTGATTCTACCACAGGACAGTCCTTAATTCATCACATATTTCATTGTTTTCATATTCATTTCAAACGCAGCTTGCGGAGTCAAGAAATCGTTCAAACAAAACCCTTTTGATCTTGACGTGGCTTCCGACTTCCAAGATAAAATCAGCTTTCGGATGTTCCGCTATTATCTGATACAGTCTGCCTTCACCGATCCCGAAATACTTAGCTGCTTCAGGAACACTAAGGGAATATCGTTGCCAAAGGGGGATGGTGAGATCGTCTTTCTTTACCGATTCCATAGACGCTTCAAGGCTCAACGTTTTCGCCTGGCTTATCTTTTCTTGCAACGTCAGCGCTGCCTGATAAGCCAATGAAACAATTGAAGGAACCGTCTTGGGTATTGTATTGCTTTCAACATACATAAGTTTACTATTCACGTTTTAAACCTCTTTTCTTTTCATCATATATCATATGGGTTTCCCCTAAGATCTCTCAGGTACTCGTCATAAAGATCTGCGTTGCTCTGCATTGTACCCACAAGACTCTCGGTAAATAGCGAGGAAATGACGTAATTATACATGTTTTTAATGCCAAGGTTCTTGTCAACAAGTCTGTTCAGCACATTGGCCACATGTTCATGTTGCAGTTTAAGGAAGCGGCTCTTAACAGTCTCCCAGGGGTAGCTTACGCCTTTTATGTCAACCTTGTCACGTTTGAAGCATACCATGTCACAGATCAGGTCATAGATCTCTCTGACCATAGCGACTTCATCTTCGTTGTGCCTTTTGGCTGCTTCAAGTAGCCAGTCCAGCTTTATGTTGTCAGCTATGAGTGATCTGTATTTTTCAAGCTCCGGTTTCTCTGCGTTTTCATTAACCGTTCCCCCATCCGGCCATGCCTCATCATCCATCAATCCGTCCGCCCCATTATCCTTATTGATGATGGATATATTATTATCTGTTTTAATATTAAGTTTAATATAATCAGTATTATATTGGGTCGGATTATCCGTGTCGGCTTTCCCGTCGTGGGTTTTCCGTGTTGGATCATCCGTGTTGGTTTTTCCGTCATGGATAATCCCATGAGATCTGTCATAAACCTCCACCTCTACCGCATATTTCCCATCATCTGAGCGTATTCTTCGTCGCTCCAGATACCCCTTTCTTTCAAGGCTCCGCACCCCTGCCCTTATGGAATCGATCCCATCGGGAACGATGGCCGAAAGCCCTGTCAGTGAGAAGTCCCATCCGTCAGGCAGGCTGCATATGGTACACAGCACGCCTCTCTCCTTCATTGTCAGCCCCTTATCCCTCAATATGAGGTTGCTGATCATAGTAAAATCCTTTTGTGTTCTGTTCTTTAGAACTGCCATTAAAATCATCCTTTCCTTTGTTTTTGGGCATAATAATAGGACACGGGATCCACACCTGATCCGTGTCCTTGAGTTTTGGGTAAAATAATAGCAACCGAAAAGGTTATCGCCTTTCGATTGCTTATTGTAATAATATCACAGGTTTTTAAAAAAGAAAATGGACAGTTTCATCCGTGACGGTCCGTGATGAACCCAAATTAAAATTTTCCTCGAATTTTTAATTACATCCCCAAAAAAGTCGAAAAAAATTTTCTTTCTTTTGATTGCCTATTGTAATAATATCACAGGTTTTTAAAAAAGAAAATGGACAGTTTTGGTTATAGAGCGTCGTGGAGCGTCGACAAGAAATTTTTCCTTGATAAATCCGAGGTCATATTTTTATTCGGATTTGTTATTCCGTACCGGCGAGATACGCATTTTGTGATACCAAATGCAATCTCGCCTAAAAGCCCTTGGCTTTTACCATATTTCGGCAGCCGGTGATAACTGCCGCAATTCCTGTAATATAATGCTTTATAAAATAAGGAAATAGACACTTTGTGGAATAGAGCGGTATAGAGGGGAATTCTGTGATGTTAGGCAGAGATGAGTTCCCGGCTCAATCAACAGTAGGGAAGTTCCCGGCTTTTTTTTGCAATATAGATCATTCTTATTTCAGCAACCCTTTAAAAAGTAACTTATGTGAAGACGTCCGTTGGCTGGTTCCGTTCCATTATCTCATGTAGTTTCATTCCTTTATACCCTCAGCGATTCCGTACAACCGTTCCGTCAAGGCTTTTATTCCAATGCCTGCTGGAACACTTGATGAAACAGCATCAATGAAGTCTATAATCTGCTTATCAGACTTAAGACAAAATGAAATATCGTTCATCACTGGCTCAGGGACATGATAAGCTAACAAAACTTCCTGTAAAACGTTGCGCATCTTTGACGGGTTGCCCGGAAATGTTTGTCGATCTTCTTCAATCTTCGTTTCCTCAGTCAATTCCTTATCATGTTTCTTAAAGAAATCGTAATAAGCGCGTACATTCGGCAGCTGTGTCCATTTTCTGGTTGTAACTGGATAAGTATCCAGATCGTATATCTTTGCACATTCCAAAGAAAGCAAAAACGGCGAATGCGTCGCAATTACCAACTGACAATTAAAGTATCTTACCGAATCCTCCAGAAACATCACCAATTCCTGCTGTTTTAGCGGCGACAGAGAATTTTCCGGCTCATCAAGTAGATAGATCCCATCCTGGTCAATCTTATGTACAAAGTATTCAAAAGCGCTTTCTCCATTGGATTGTTCTCTGACATTGTCCACCACAGTCCTTCGAACATATTGGGACTGTGTTTTTGTGTTGGCCATATTTCTTTTCCGATATTTTTCATCCATGGGATGACGCCGCAACTCCGCAAGTTCTTCCCTCACAGTAGGATCGTAATCATTCAACGATTTAAGATGCATATATTCTTCAAATGCCTCTTCCCGTTTGTAATCTATAGCCTGATTAAGATTACGGATATCCAACATACAATCAAACACACCGTCACTTGTAAGCATTTCTTTGTTGGTATAAGAATCATCTTCCATACCCAAAGAGCATAACTCGATATATGGCTCAAAAAAGTTAGACCTGTTATAAACAGCATCATGCTTTGCTCCAAGCATATTTGCCAATACATTTAGCAAAGTAGATTTACCCGAACCATTTCCACCATACAGGATGGTGACGTCCGAAAAATCTATTCTTTCAAACCCCTTTTGCGGGAATATACCAAATGGATAATATGTATCATAACAGGTCCTCTTTTGCCTCCAAAAGAAATCGGTTTCCTGCTCTTCACTTGCCAAACACAGATGATCTAAAAATATCACAATTAAATTACCCTACTTTCTCCTGTTGTAATTACACTGTAAAAACTCTGTCCAAGTTTTTCTTCTATAAAGTGCTCATAATAACTTTTTTAGAAAACAATAATATCTACTCCATCCTTATTCACTACACATTTAGACTCGCCATTAAATGTTCTTTTGGTGTATTCAGATTTATGAGCCACATACTTCTTTTCTTTCATATCATAAGCATATATGTAGTCCCGTTCTTCCCTTGGCTGATGATCAACAAATATCAGATAGCGATTATTTGCCACAAAACATTCGTTAAACATATAGCCGATATCAAAATTAAAATCCAGTTCAAGTATAATCCTTTTTTTCTGCGAATCATAAATTGAGTAATGCCCCTTTTCCCAGCCGCCTTCATGAACAAAAAACAGTGTTTCAGTGCCTTCAACTTCATATAGTTCATCATATGCGCAAGGGACAATTTCATTCCCTCTCGTATCAATTACACCCCATTGCTCATTCTCGCACCAATACCGATCATTTTCGTCTTTATTCCACTCGCCCTTACATACGATCGCCTTACCCTGGATAAAGTTTAATGCATAGATATATTGTATTGGAATCACCACCTCAAAGTCTTTATTGATCCAGCCCCACATTCCAGCGCATCCGTCGCGATTATGATAGTACCTGAGATCGATATTGCCCATAGGATTGACCATAATTAATTCTTCCGAATATCCCCCGCAAAACGGCTCAATAAACATCTGAGTATTCTGATATTCATCGGGCAATTTCTTTGCAATCATAGTGTTCCTATCAAGTAGGTAGTATGGATTTTCAGGATCCATCCCTCCAATACGCCCTACTCCGCATCCATCCTCATCATAGTTGTACGGATATATGCTGACGTTTGTCATTTTTGTATAATCAAACTCTTCTATCGGATAACTATTGAAATATAACTCTGCCGTGGATATAGCATATCCATTAACAAAAACTATACCTTGGCCTCTTTGAGAATAATTTCTATACCCAAACCCTTCAGGAAGTTCTATATGCTCCTTTACCAGTCCGTTTGCAAAAATTTTATCTGTAAATATATATTTCTGAATAGTATCTACAACAGGATCTTTTTCCCCATCAGTTTCATCAACTGAAAAATTATACCTTCTGATCTCACCATTCGAAAATTCCATACGTACAGAGAACCTTGCCACATCTGACTTTGGAAGAAAATCCACTTTTGAAAGAAGAGGAAAACGGTTTAACTCATCATCTTCGGGATACTCGTCTGTAATTATTAAATCTCTGTGTCGTCCATCAAGCGCACGCATTTTAATATTTTCAATCTTGTCAGCATTATAACTCATGCTGAAACCAATGTAACAACAATTATCTATATATGGCACTTCAGAGTATACAACATCATCAAATCTAATATATGCCGTTCTCATTCTTCCTTTAGTTTCCCACATCTTCGAAAGATTCCCGTACACCGCATCATTTAATTTTTTTCCACCATTCGGCAAATTAATATATACATCTGTTGAGAATAGCGCCTTCAGTAGATCCAAATTCTGCTGATTGTAAGCAGCCATAAACCTCGATCCCATTGTATACACTTCTTCTCTTGGATAATAAAGAATTATATCTTTACCCTGTACATTATCCAGTTTCCATAATTCCGGCTCTTTTTTAGAATCACCGTATTTTCCAACACGGTAAGTAATCTTGCCCCCCTCATTTTGTATGCTTTCTACATGTAAATATGTGATCAGAATAACCCTATCCCTGGAAAGATCATATTTTTTTAGTCTTTGGCAATAATCCGCATCCAAGCGTACCGTTTTCCGTTTTCCATACGCATACATGTAAACTGCATACCTGATTCCTTTTCTTGCGCACGCATATCCGATACAGTCTTCCTCTATAACCGCATCATCAACTTCGTAATTCGACTTCCCCAGAAAAGATTTCATAAACCTATCTGCTTCTTTCCATATGTATGCCTGGGTATCTTCTGAAGGAGTATCATTTTCACGCATAATGTTAATAGTGTTGTCTTTCCCATAAAACGTCTCAAGAAATGATTTTATATCTTCATCTCCCCCCTCAACACTCACCTCAGAGTTGTTCTCCTCATTAAACTCCTTAAAATATTTGCCATCCCGGCTTAATAAGATGTTACATATTCGATTATCTTCATCCAATTGAATGAAAATATAAGCCACCAACTCTCCCCTTCTATATTCCTTTAAACACCACTCACCACGATAGATTATCGGTAAATCCTCGTTTTCCAGTAGAACACTTTTTGCAGGTACAACTTCATAACTAAATCGGTTATCTTCATTTAATTTCTCTCCTACAGAAACAATATGATCCATTATCCTACTGGCTCCTATAGTCATAAAATCTGCATGCTCAGAACGATATATGCAATTGTCACTCAAATAAATACTTAGTGTTTCTGATCCCCCTTGTTCCATACCCTGTTCAAGCACCGTCAACGCGTAAATTTCTGGATCGTCTTTTGTTTTGCAATCGAAGGCCGGAATTATAATTATTTCTGATACAAATCCATATTTGTTCACCTTTATACACATAGCCATTTCTCTATCGCCCGAGCTGTACTTAAACGCGCGATTTCCAAGCAGGCTCTTATCTTTGCATTCCACAATTGGTAAACTCTGCTTCGATAACTGCACATTTCCAATCTCAGCAAGCAAAAAATTTGCCATTTCAGAATTGTTTATCTGTTTAACAGTTTCTTCTACTTGTATCTTAATTTCAGGAGCACAAGTACGGGAAAATCTTCCAAAATCTCCATTTTCGGCGCAGTCTCGTAACACTTTTTCGGCATTTCTTAAACTCGGATAAAAACCTGTTCCAAACGAGTTTTCGTTTGAAAAGGCTGCATTTTCATACAGATATCCATAATCTTCATTTTTTTTATCAAATTCTCTTTGTCCTATTCCTACATCAAAAGAGAGAACTGCTTCAGCAGATATAAATAAATCTTTCTTGGGATCTTTGATAACATCTTTCCTCACAATTATCGCTAATTCGCCTATAACTGTCTCAAGTTTTATATCCCAGTATTCAACCTTGATCTCCTCGAATTCAAATGAATATTCTTCAACATTCTCAATTCTACCGGTAAACCTAACAACGTTCTCATTCTCTATTGTGGCAAATTCATAAATGCTCTGAGTTTCAGATAATGTAACCTTATCATCTGCCAACGCAATCAGTTGCCCCCAAATCCGTTCCCCATTCTCAGGAGCAGCCAGTACATCAGGACAAATAACTCTAACCGGAAAAGTGTTTTTGCCCTCAATATCACGTACTTCATATATCTTTGTCGATGTATTTACAACCAAAGACCTTTCATATACCAATGTCTTAAAAACTGTTCCGCTTACATGCACATCTGTTCCTACTACATTGTCCTTTAGATCTTTACACAACTCAAATTCAATCTCATGATCAAAGGTTCTTAAATAATAATCACAAGCGTACCCCGGAATGACATGCCTAACTTCTTCCAGAACTGATGCTTGCAACTTTTGTAGTAATCTTTCGTTCTCATAAATCTTCTGAATTCCAAGAGCCTTATTAACATCAATCATTATCTACCTCCTCATATAATCAAGTGTTTTTTATTGAAAAATCAAGGCTTTTAAGCCCTGCCTATCTCAGCAAATGAGTCACGATCATGGATATTTCTTGGTATCTGGTACCGAAATAGCGGTTATTGGGTATACGAAATAAAACGTCGTTGTTTTCGCTCTACATGGCCTTGTTGTATACCCCTTCACTCTATGGCAGCGAACCTCCTATATCCACCAGGATCATCCCGTTTCCGGGGTCCTAACTTCCTTCGTCCTGCCTATCCATAACCAGGGTGTCGACTATGCTCCCTAACGGGGTCACGCCCCTTGGACAAATTCCTGCCGACTACTGGCTCATTCTTTGTTTTTGATTACTGACTTGCTTCCTGTTACAGCACTGTTTCCAGTGGACGTTGCCTGTTACATTCAGTCTTGTTCAGTAGCTGTACTTTGACAGCCGTATTCTGTTACTTCTATGCAGCCTTCAAACTTATCAATGGGCGTCTGATGTCTTCTAACATCTTCTTAGGATCATAGTCCACACCCTTTGTGAGCATCGCGTAGAATACCCTGATCAGTTTGGCTGCTACTACCATCAGTGACTGCATCTTCTTGAGCGGGTTCTGCTTTCTGGTCGTGTAGTAATTATGCACTTCTGCAAACTCCCGGTTCTTAGACACCAAAGACATCGCAACCTCGAATAACAGATATCTGAGTCTCTTACGACCACGTCTGCTTATTGTTGTCTCGCCTTTATGCTTTCCGGAACTGTTCTCTACCAACGCCAAACCTGCAAGCTTCTGCAGTTCTTTGGGGCTTTTGAAGCGGCTTATATCACCGACTTCAGCAAGGAATCCTGACACGGTCTTAATTCCTACACCCTTGATTGCCAACAACTTTTCAGTCATCGGAATCTTTTTAACCAGCTCTTCGATGAGAGCCATTACCTCCTGAAGGCGGGCATTTCTTGACTCATAGTCCTCGATCAGCATGCGGATCTCTACACGTGCTGCGATTGCTCCCTCTTTACTTCCGACACTATGCTCAGCTGCGTTCATCAGGGTCTGCGCCCTCTTTTTACCAACAGCTCTAAGTTTCGCATCACGCCAGATCTTATCGATACCATCAACACCCAACGTCAGGATGTCTTTCGGTAACGGAGCAGTCTTCAGCACCAGCATTCCGCTGACCGCGTCCAGATTTCCATAGACCGTCTTATATTCAGGAAAATATATATTGAACCAACGGCTGATCCGATTCAGTATTCTCGTAAGTTCCGACTGTATCTGAAATCTCATGTTTGATGCAGTCCTTAAGTCTGCATAAACACCGTCAGGCAGGTAGGGGATCATATAACGTCCCTCTCTCACAAGACCCGCGATGACTTTAGGATCCTTACGGTCATTCTTCGTCTGACTGTTGTCGTCGAGTTCTTTCGATTTCTTTACATGATGAGGATTTACCAGTACAGGCTTCATATCATTATCCTGTAGGAACTTTCCAAGATTAAACCAATAGTGACCTGTGGGCTCCATTCCGGGAACAACCTTATCCTTATCATGTGCTTCCTTGTATTCCAGTATCCAAGCTTTGAACGATGCAAACCCGGCCTCGTCATTACTAAACTTAAACGGTTTCTTTGAATACTCGATTCCTCTGTGATCAAAGGCCCTGGCATAATGCGTCTCGCTTCCGACATCGATACCGACTACAAGTGTTTTTTCAGTAATTGCTTCAATTTTCTTGTTCTGTGTGTTAGAATTCATTTTGATACCTCGTTGTTTAATAAGATTTACCAACCTTGCCAGTCAGTAGTCTTATTTTACTACAATAACAAACGAATTCAGGCAAAAACAAAATGGATGCCACCTGTAAAGTACAGAATAGCATCCATGTGTTCAGCCTAGTTCATAAATATGTGTCCAGGATTCTGGGTACATATCATTTGTTAGCAGGTTTTTTTTTGTCTTTTTTGTCTTTGTTCTCCCTTTTCTCCTCACTATATATCGGCCTATTATGATTTACATAATCTTTCTTTTTAGAATCAATATTGGATTTATCAGAATTTGTTTCCGCTAATACTTCAAATGTTTTGTCTACAAATTCCTCTCTCTTAGCCAAAAACAGATAGCACATTATTAAATATATAGATATACTAACAAATAAAATCAAGAATAGCAGAAACCAAAAAAGTCCATCATGTCCCTTGCCTGTAAAAAGATTAATATAAAAATCATTAGGAATCTCTATGTTTAAATCACCATCACGAAGATTTTCTACAGCTTTTAAGGTGAGTTCTGCAACATCATCTTTTAAACTTTTAATAGATTGATACGTACTTGTAAATAGTGTCAGTACTAATGGAAAAATAATAATTTTTATTATGGTGATTCCATGTCTCAGAAACCCTCTTATCGCTTCTAAAAATAATTTAAACTCTTCTATGTTTTCCACCTTCGTAAAATAATTCTTCTTCTCTTCTATCCAAGCCTTATGATTATTATCCAATATCCCCTTTCTCCAAAATCTTTCCGCACCATTATATTCTAAATACTCTCTCTCAAAGTTAAATTCCTTTTCCGGATTGTCTTCTTTACAATTTAAATTGATTGAACATGACGCTATTTTACTTTGTGTATATAAACTAGCGAATAAAGATATTGGCAATAATACACTTGCCGTTCCTAAGATATACCCAATATACTCTACTATATTATTATCACTATTGGTAAAATGGATAATCCAAAACGCTATCACTGTACATACAGTAATAAAAATATGCCACTTTACATTTTTAGATAATTCCTTCATTTTTCTCCTCCTAATGTGCCAAAATAATAAAATACATTAACCCCTGTTAAAACTACTGTGAGAAACTACATACATCTTTCAGATATTTACTAACCATTACAATTTCAAACTATTAATAGATTCCCTAAAGAAGCAGCGTTATATACACAAAAAACAGCACTCCGCCTTCAACTCCTGCGTTCTGCTGCAGGTGCTATTTCACATACTTATATCCCCCTCTCCAATTTCCCATTTTTTCATTACATCCCACGACAATAGTCCTATTTCATATTATACGAACTTTGTCAGTTAAAATCAACCTATTATTAAGAAAATTCCGAAAAAACTTTAGTTTTTTATACTTTTAAAGTGCATTACTTTGCTTTCTCCTCATTTGCTTTGATTTAAATCATTAAAACACCGCCGGGCTTTTACCCGGCGGTCACTTACTCTTCCTGTTTTCAGTTCAGGATGTTCAATTTATTCTTGTTCTGCTCCATCTTCTGCTTCTGTGCGAACAAAGCGTATTGCTGCAGGATGTTCTGTTTGTTCTTTTCTGTTACTTCCTTGCCGTAATCCAGGTCGATGAGACGTGAATTGGCATTTGTCAGGTTCTCTGCCGCATTGCGATTGTAATTATATGCATGCTCCAGGGCATTGTACTGTGCTCCGGCTTTACTGCGGGCTGCGCTGACCTTTTTGATGGCATCGTCTATGTCCTTGAGATTGAACTTGCCTGTCACGTCAAAGTCCCTTATACCCAGCGCTTCCAGAGAAGCATTTGTCAGCGATACGTTTTTCTTGGATCCGCCCAATTCAATGGAAAGCTCGGACTCCGAACCGTCCAAAAGAGGCTTTGTGTTGTAATTGGTATTTCTCGCAACCGATGCGATCTCATCTTTCAGCTGGTCCACTTCCCACTGCAGGCTCTCGCGGTCGGATGATGTGAGTGTTCCGTTGGACGCCTGAACCGCCAGCTCACGTATGCGCTGCAGAGAGTCGTGTATACTGCCCAGCGCACCATCGGAGATGTTCAGGAGATTACGCGCATTGCTTATATTGTCGGCTCCCACATTCAGACCGTTGGTCACTGCATTCATGCCTTCACTGATGGCAAGCTCCGCCGCTCCGTCAGAAGCACGATTCACTCTCTTTCCGCTTGAAAGGCGTTCATAGCTCTTGTTGGAAGCATTCATTATATTGGACAGCTCACTCATGGCGTACCTTATCTTTTATAGCTATACTAACGGTCAGAGTTCCGGAAAATTTTCGGCAAGGTTTTGTGGTCATTTGGTGCTCCTAAAGCAAGGCCGAATCTGCCAACTGCCAGCACATATAACATACCAATTTATTTTCAATGTAAATCCTCATATACAATGCTGTAGCCCCATATGGTTTATTCAAATTAGTAAAAGTCATTTGTTCAGAATTCTCATAATCAATCTGAAATCTACATCCCTGTCTCAGAATCATGGTATTGTAATGCATCCACTCAAATTCGGCATCTGCATTTAATAATAATTGACCTGTTGAATCAAACTTATATTTTGATGTATATTCTATCTTTTTTGCTGTATTAGAAAAAACTATGGCAGCTTTGTCACCATAATAATTACATTGAGTGATAAAAAGGCCATTATTCTCAAAACATTCGTTAAGCACTACAACCAAATCTTTATATTTTGAAAACCCTTTTGGAGACTCTTTTCTTAATATATTTAGCAATGTAGCTCTTTCAACGTCATTGCGACACACTATTTTTTTTATGGAACTATCGATAGAAAAAGCCCCCTGAAAAACTATTTCAGCCTGCCGGTACTTTTTTTCAATTTCACTATTCTCCATGTACCCCATTTTATAAATTTGAGCAAAATTCAATGTTGAAAAAGCTTCTTCTCCTTGATAAAGAAGCCCTCCGCCCCCTGCAAGTGACTGTTCGGAAAACAACGCATCATCCATACTTAATATAGTTTTTAGGTCAAACAGAAAAAAAACAGGTACAGGAACATTTGCATTATTATCGCCACAATACCTAAGCGCAGGGTGTTTGTATCCTTCATTGTGATATTGGGTAGGAGTCAGAGGTCTATAATAAAATCTAACGCTTGATGTTACCCATGAATATGTCATATCAATCACCTGTCTGCTTGCATTATCGTTGCCCATCAATTGCTTCTTTGTAGCATCATATCTGCTATATATTACGCCCTCTTTAAGTATTCCTATAGCATTAGCAACATCTGTATAATGAAAGGCATAGCGAGGCCACCAACTAACGCTTGAGTTTATATCGCAATTTCTATTTATTACCTCATCGTACGTCATATTATTCCCCCTTTACTAAATAAGTCCGCCCTTTCCCTAATTCTATCTGATATCCCACAAGCATATCATCACCTTCCACAGTTTGAATCTTCACCTGCTGTAAATACCCCATCCGATTTAACAGACCATAAAGCAATGCATTATTATCATCCTCATCTATAGAAAATAACTTTTTAGCACATATTTCATCCCACACTTGATGTACAATTTCTGTTTCAAGTTCTATTTCTTCTGAATTGTTTTCAAATGTTAACTTATTACCTTCCTTCCAATATGCTTTCCATAAAGCCCCCTTGTGTTCAAACTCAATTGGCATAATACGTGTATGAAAAGAAATCATATCTTGAACACCGGTAAATGACAAGTCTCTCGCATTCTCTTTCAAGAAATCATCCATTGCATTTTGATATTTATGCTCCGGCTTATTCACCTCATGCAACCCTAAATAAATGAAAACGTCTATCGGCAAATCCTTCAAATATTTCTCCATCAATGGTTTAACTTCGTTCCAATCAAGCTCGCCATTTCCACAGCCCAGTTTAGGAAAAGCTATAGATGAAATATTATAATCTGCATATTTTCGCACAAACGCCATCAGTCCCTTTTCGATATATTCCAATTTTGAGGGATTCCTCCAATGTTCTTTTGTTGGAAATTGAAGAATCCAATGGTCCGGCTCATACCATAGCATAAGTTTTCCGATAACCAATTTGTGTTTATCGCACTGTTCCTTATAGCGTAAAAACATCTCAGGATATCTTTTTTTAAATTCCAATGCAATTCCTTTTCCCATAACTCCCATGGTATTCACAGTGTTAACCAAAACTTGAGCCGGACTGCAAAATAAATCTCCTTCTACATATTTCAGCATGATCATCCCTCCCTATATCAATTTAATAATCTCCCCATTAGGTAGTTCAAAAAAACAGGAAGCCTTCGCCCCTGTTGCTCTGGCTATTTCTTCCAACTCATCTAATGTATAATTACCACGCTTCATTTTTTGAGAAAAAGCCTGTGGCGATTTATCTATTTTTTCAGCAATTTCAGCAAATGTCATATTAGTTTTTATCGATAATATTTTTAACTGCTCATCTATTCTCATGTGCCCACCTCCCAAGTGTATTATAAACGTTTTTGTTTATAATGTCAACGTATTCATTTATTTTCGCATGGATATTTCAATATTGCTACTTCGATCAGGTTGCGGGGTGTGGGGTTTGTCATGATATCAAGCCATTCGTATTCCTGTAAAAAGGTGACGCTCTCCACGCCACGCACTTCCATGACGGAACCCTCGGGGACGGGGTTATGGTGTCATTTGAGGTAAATTTTTTACCTTTTGGTCCGCTCATCAAGGGCACAAAAAAACGCACGATAGATATGCCTGCAAATCGCAGTATATCTATCGTGCGGGAAATGGTCATGTGAAGTCGCGGATTTCTTTAGCCATATTATCGGCTTCACAATCTACATTTCTCAAATCCGATAATAAAATTGCCTAATCACCACGCGGTAGTAACTCTGTTAACATAAACCGTAGCGTTAGCGAACTGGAAATGATCATACGATATTGTATGCTTCTGAACCACGCAATTCAACTGCCCGTTAATAGACCAGTTACTATCTAAAACTACAATTCCGGTGTCTGTCACTTTGTATATTAAAACCGAATGGCCATTCATTCTAAGAACATCGCCCGGACGAACATTGGCTTTAACATCTGAAGCATTGAAGCGAATCGTGGCCACTCTTTCTCCTACAAGGTTATCCGAATTATTACGGGCATATATTTTCCATTGAGCAAAGCAAGCGAACCCAAAGCAAGATTGACCGCTGTAAGCTCTACTATAAGCATCTACATCATGTGACGGGAAATTGCCCACCGAAACATTTCCAAAAATATTTCTAAACCATCCTGCGTTGACAATATTACCTGTACTACAGTTACTACATCCATGATTGCTGAGTCTTGTATTCTCATTACACGGCCGCTGATTTACAGTAAAGTAAACCGTATTATTCCCATTAACTCCAAGATCTGACAACAGACTGTCCATTCTATCTCGTGCTATGGAATCAAATACTGTGCGCACATCATCTACTACATTTACCCTAAACTGCTGAGCAGAATTATCGCTATAAGGATAAACCTGAACAACTCTTTCCGGAGAATTTCCGAAATCTCTGACATCTATTGCATACCAGTTGTTAAACTTAAATGAGCATACATCCCCATTTCCTACTCCGCCTATAGTCATGGGGCAATAACCATATGTCTCGTTTTCGATCGATACAATTTTCTGGCAGTCAACATTTGAGGCGTTAAAACCTGCTGTAATCAACTCAGCATGATCCGACAATGAAGATGCTGTCACAAAAGAAGCAAATATATTGCTGTCTCTTGTCACAGGGCACAAATAAAAACTATTATTTCTACCCTGAATAAGGCGGAAAACCTGTCCTTGCTTATATGATTCAGCCAATGAGTTTGCAGGAGTTCCATATTTGATCTTTCCGTTTTCAACCTGTAAAGCCTTATTTGTCATACACATCGGGGACAAGGTTACAAACTTATAATTGGGATTAGGATCAATGTAATTTTCTATGTTTCCTGCAGCGGCTGAAATTGTGTTCCAGTTTCCGTCCTTTAACGTCCACAACATTTCTGTTTTGGACGTATCCAACTGACGCACGATCAGCTGATTCTGAGTAGAAGCGTTTGCAGCCGATGAAGGTGCTATGCAAAGATCGGGTCTTGTTGCCAACACGATCGCTACTTTATCACCAACGACCTTTATCTTGAAGTTTTTAAGCGGATCACCGTCAGCAGCCCATATGCATATTCCCTGACCAACGGCAAGAGGTGCTCCGTATCTTCTTACATCAATATATTTACTGGGTGTGCATAAAGGCGAAAGCATGAATGAACCGTCAGAATTGGACGAAACGCGAAATCTTTCGGTATCCGTTCCGTCATACCTATACAGATCCATAGCTGTGCCGTTAGGTGCAGAACTACTGCCGTGCATCGTATTCAATGCCCAACCGCTTTCAGCATTTTCAAACATCAATACCTGACCGTTTGAAGGGGTATAATAATCAACTTCAGCGGCCATCGAAACAACCGGTGCTTTACAAAGTCCAAGCAGCATCGTAACACAACACATGAGTGCTATAACGCCTTTGAAACACTTTTTGGGGGTCTTGATCATAATATTTTCTCCTTTTCTCTAATCTGTTTTTTTCGTTAAAGCAAAGCCTACCCGGGTCCCTTCATTAACCATCCCTCCTCTGTTATGAAATTTTTAGATATAGTTTCCCTCTCCGGGCGATCCCGGATAGAAAAACAAAAACAGACAGTAAAACGCGTAACATGTTGTTTTACTGTCTGTTATAATCCCCATAATTATTTGCCCCCCCTAATTACCCCGTAAGAAATCGTCCGGATCCTTTTATTCTTCTAAAATGCATTTCGTCAATTGTCCTGTTTCATATTCTAAAAAACTTGTCATTTAAAATCTACTCATATTTAGCAAATCCAAAAAATTCCGAAAAATCTTCATCTTTTCCCGTTTCTGAATTCCTCCCCCAACTCAACCTTGATCAATGTGTCGTTTTTATAGTAAAGCGTCATGTTCACCGAACTGCTGCCGTCCACCATCTCCTTGAGGAACAGCCGATCGCCTTCCCACAGCTCCAGCCCCATGATTTCATCCTTGGGTATCCACTTCAGCGTGCCTTCGTTGCAATCCATGTTCACCTCGCCGTCCCAGGCGTCCGAAGTGTAGAGATACATGTCCTCGTCCTCGCCGCCTTCAATCCTAAAGCCGATCACGCCCAAGAAGGCATATGCTTTCAGGACGACGCCCGTTTCTTCCAATACCTCCCGTTTCAGGCACTCCTCCGGTGTTTCTCCCTTCTCGAACTTACCGCCCACTCCGATCCATTTTCCCTTATTTTGGTCGTTTTTCTTCTTGTTGCGAAGCAACATCAGATAGCAACCGTCTTTTTCCAAATAGCATAGTGTCGATCTTATCATGTTTTCACCCCACCGCCTCAAAAGAGGGCATATTCTCCAGCACCTCATGTATGGGCGACCATTTGTCGGGATCGAAGCTGTTGCCATCGTCCTGCTTGAAAAGCTCCTTGTCCACAGTCCTATGCTTCTTTCCCGCCTCATCCTCCGTCGCCGGGAGGGCATTGTACTGCTTGGATTTGTGGAAATCCGAGGCCACTCTGTTGACCGCCGCCACCATATACTCCCTGTCCGGGTCGTTTTCCGATATGCCTGACATCGCCTGCGAAATGATCCTGTTGGCGTCTTCCTTGCTTTTGGCGTGCTTGAGCTGATTTTCCACGGACTCGGCCATCTTCTGCACCCTGAGCGCATGCGCATACATGTCGCGATCCACGCACCTCAGGAACGCCAGTTCCTCCTCGCTCAGCCTTTTGCCCGATTTCAGCTTCGCAATGATCTTCGCAAGCCTTTCGTTTTTCTCCTCCTCAGACATCTTCGCCAACGGCCCCGTCTTCTTCTTTATGTCGTCGCAGAGCTCCCTGAGAGTGGCTGTCTTCTTTTCGTTAGCTGTTTCTATGACTGTATTCATCTTTACCTCCAAAAAAAGCACTTCTTTCATCTTCCGTGAAAAAAGTGCTTTCCATAGCTTCTATATTCTTATATCGGACGTTTGTGCCGAAAACTAAAGCCACAGTCGCATGTTTCTTTCTTTACCGTCCCTTAGTCTTTATATTGTTAACTCTTCATACAGTTGCTTTGACATTACTCCAGAAATGCATCATCATTGATTTCAATTACATTATCCGGTATTTCAATATTCTCCAGTTTCGAACACCCGAAAAATACTCCCCTCTCAATTGCCTTAATAGTCTTTGGAAGTTTGATTACGGACAAATTATCACAGCTGCTGAATGTATATTCCCTTAGAACTGTTACACCTTCAGGAATTGTTATTTCTTTTAAAGCTTTACAACTGCCGAATGCATGTTGGCCAATACATGTAACCTCATTCGGAATAACTATATCTTTTAGATTCTCAGCCCAAAAGAATGCCCATTTCCCTATACTTGTTACGCTATCCGGAATAATGATCTTTTCAAGCTTTCTGCACTCTTCAAACGCTCTGTCTCCAATACAATTCACTCCTTCAGGAATTATGCACTCCTTCACGTCAGAATTATACTGTGTTACCCATTCAGGTCCCTTATAAGCAGACAGGTTTTTACAATCTTCAAATATTCCTGCCACAAACGTTGTTAAGTTTCCTTTTATTTCCACATCTTGCAAATTTCGGCAGTTTTCAAAGCTGTCTTTTGCTATATATGTTACACTTTCAGGTATTATTATTTTTTTTAGATTCAGGCAATTGTAAAAAGCATAATCCTCTATGCTTGTCACTGAATTCGGGATCGTTACATCCGTTAGCTTTTCGCAATTATTGAAAGCTCTTCTGCCGATTTGGGTAATTCCCTCAGGGATTACACATTTCTCAACATCGGAATTATTTTTTCTTACCCAATCCGGACCGTTATATTTCTTCAAGCTGTCGCATCCTTGAAGTATGCCTGTATTAAAGGATGTTAATTCTCCCTTAATGTCAATTTCGATTAAACCATCGCAGTTCGCAAATGCATTAGTCCCTATGCTTGTCACGTTTTTGGGAATAACAATACTTCTAAGTCCTCTGCACCCTTGGAATGCATAATTTCCAATTTCTACCAGGCTTTCCGGAAGGATAACCTTCTCAATGTCTTGATTCCCTTCAAAAGTAAAAGCATTTATACCTACCACATTCATCCCGTCAATGGTATCCGGGATTACAATTTCCTTTTGTGACGCCCGGTAACGTTTGATCCTCACTTTCCTAAGCACTTTGTCAGCTTCATAGGTGAAATCTTCATAAACATAATCTCCCCCAAAATCAGGCACCGGGATTGGTGTGTTCGTCAGAACAGGGGACGGCGTATGCGTCGCCGTTGGGGTTGGCGTGTTCGTCGTGGCCGTTGTGGGTGTATTTTCATTCCCCGCCTCAGAATCAACACTCTCTTGTCCAGCTTTGATCCCTGTTGGTCCACATGCCTCAATAAATAGAATTCCAACTAATACAAATATCAATAAACTTTTTTTCATTCCGATTTTCCCTCTTTGACCTGCTTATTCTATAGCCCCTTTTATTTTGCTATAGTCATTTTCTAAACATAAACTTCCTCGCGATGTCTATCCCGATCTTGTAGGGTAGCGGGCGAAGCGCCTTGTCCGCTTCCTTCAGCTTGTCTATGATAGGGATGTTCTGCGGGCAGTGTCTTTCGCACTTGTGGCACGCCACGCATTGGCTCGCGAAGGACGGCTGCTTGGTGAGTCCCACCGTCTGGGCGAACTGGAAACGCCCCTCCGACTTGCCTTCGATGTACATGGCGTTGTAGCACCTGAATATGCCCGGAATGTCCACACCCTGCGGGCAGGGCATACAATACCTGCACCCCGTGCATCCCACCTTTTCCTTTTCTTTTATGGCCTCGGTCACTTTCGCCAGCGTCTCGAAATCCTTGTCCGTGAACTCGCCCACCCGCGCGGTTTCGCCCGTCTTGCAGTTTTCCCGCACCATTTCCGAGGTGTTCATGCCGGACAATATGACCGTGACCTCCGGCTGGTTAAGGAGCCAGCGGAAGCCCCATTCTGCGGGCGTCCAATCCCTTCCGCTCTCTTTCATGATCTTCTTTGCCTTGTCCGGAAGCATATTTACAAGCTTCCCGCCGCGCAGCGGCTCCATGATCACAACCGGTATGCCCTTCTCCGCCGCTGCCTTGAGGCCGATGACCCCCGCCTGGGAATTCTCGTCAAAGTAGTTGTACTGGATCTGGCACATGTCCCAGTCATAGTCATTCAGGATCTTCAGGAATCCGTCGGAATTCCCGTGATAGGAGAAGCCCACGTTTCGGATCGCGCCTGACTTTTTCTTCTCTTCCAGCCACTCCCGCGCGCCGACATTCTTGAGTTTTTCCCACATAGCCACATCCGTCAGATGGTGCATCAGGTAGTAGTCGACGTAGTCCGTCCGCAGCCTCGACAGCTCCTCTTTAAAGAACTTGTCCAGCGCCGCATTGCTCCCCACCAGGTACTGTGGCAGCTTCGTGGCGATCTTGATCTTTTCCCTCACATGGTTCTTCTCGAAGATCTCGCCTATGCAGGCCTCACTTCCCGAATAAACATAAGCGGTGTCGAAGTAATTCACGCCAAGCTCTATGGCTTCCATGATCTGCTGCTCCGCCTTCTCCATGTCTATGCCTGTTCCTTTTTTCTGAAATCTCATGCATCCGAAGCCCATCACCGAGAGGGCTTCGCCGTTTTTGTCGTTTCTGTATTGCATATGTTTGCTCCTGTCAATGATACCCGGGGACGGGGTTATGGTGTCATTTTTTGACACCATAACCCCGTCCCCATGGTTCATCCGCTGCCACCTCCTTCCCTCTATTATAAGTCTTTAAGGCACTGCGCGCAACATTTTCTGACAACTTACAGTTCACTGAAAAATGACACCAAAACCCCGTCCCCAAGGTGTCAAAAAATGAGCCACGGGGACGGGGTTTTGGTGTCATCTTGACCGCGATGGAGTAAAGGATTAAAATAGTGGTCGGAGGTAAGATTATGGATGACGAGAACAAAAAATCGAGAGAGATGGCCGCTGTCACCAATGGCATATCCGCCATGCGCGGGCTTTTGATCTCCAACCGCTTTTTGGCTCTGGTGCTGATCGTGGTGCAGCTGTTCTTCATTTTCAACGGGATCAGGCTGTTCAGCCCGCTGTACATCATTCTGCTGGATCTGGCCTTTCCCATGATAATGGAAGGGCTGATAAAAAACCGCACGATCCAAAAACCGGAGGATGACCTGCCGCTGCCTTTGCTCAGGAAAAAGTACCATTACTCCGGGCTTGCTTCAAAAGCGCTGTCTTTCGGCTTTTTGCTGAACGTGGTCATGCTGATCGCCTGGCACTACAATTACACTTCCAATCCGCCCGAGCAGGAAATGCTGCGGGGACTGCCCTCTCTGATCCTGATCGCCTATGTTGTGGTGCGCCTGTTCATATGGGCCTTCTACCTCCTGATGTTCAGGAAATTCCCACACAAACTCATGAAGTAAGATTTTATCCCGAAATAAGCAAAACCCGACGTCCTTTGACGCCGGGTTGATCTTTTTATACGGTTAGATGCTTTCGCGCTTACTTTACACCGCTTTCTTCGATGTACTTGGCGAAATCCTTCATAGGCATAGGCTTTGCGTAATAGTATCCCTGGATCATATCGCAATTTGCTTCCTGAAGGAAATTCTTCTGTGATTCGGTCTCAACACCCTCCGCAAGTACGGAGATCTGCAGATCCTTCGCAAGGGAGATCACATGAGAGATGACCTTCTTCTCACGCTGATTGTCATCGCTGCAATCGTCAAGGAAGCCCTTGTCAAGCTTGAGCACGTCGACGGGCATTTCGCGAAGCAGATGAAGGGATGAATAGCCCGATCCGAAGTCATCCATTGAAAGCCCGAAGCCAGCCTCTTTGATGAGATACATGATATCCAAAAGACGCTCCATCTCATCATAGACCGCACTCTCTGTAAGTTCGATCTCAAGGTATTTGGGCTCGATATCATTTTCCTTCGTCACGCGTATGAGCTTAGCGACGAAGTCATCATCTCCCAAATGAACGCGGGAGAAATTGACTGATATGGGAACGATCTCTTTTCCCTCTGCCTTCCACTGATTCAGCTGTTTGCATACGGCAGAGAAAACATAGAAGTCGATCTCTTTTACAAGGCCGATCTTTTCGGCGATGGGAATGAACACATTGGGTGAAAGAAGTCCCTTCGAGCTGTGATTCCAGCGTACAAGTGCTTCAGCTCCGATAACTTCTTCGTTTGTAATTCCATACTTTGGCTGAAGGAAAACCGCCAGTTCTTTATTATCGACCGCGTGCAGCAGATCCTCCTGCAGCTCGTGTATCTCAAGCTCGGTATTAAAATCCGCCTCATTGTAGAAGGCGATCTGGTTGGTAATGGACTTCTTAAGTCCCTTTCTTGCCACGTTTGCGCGAGCACGTATCCTGTTGATGTCCGATTCGTTCCCCACGAGGTAAACCCCGCAGGTGAACACTGCTCTGGGTTGACGCCCGTCATCCGTAACCGGCAGCACACTGGCCGTATCAAGGATATGCATCAGTCTGCTCGTCAGATCATCGGGGTCGTTATAGTGAAGGAGCATAGCAAAATGGTCACCGCTTGTACGGCTGACCGTCTCATCCTTAAGAAGTGCATCGCTCATTACATTTGCAATATATTTCAGCACAAGATTTCCGTAGTCGTAACCGAAGGTGCTGTTGAAATACTTGAATTCCGAAACATCACAGGCGGCATATGCATAGTTTCCCTTGGCCTTTTTGAGGATGCTCACCGCAATGTTCTTGTGATGAGGCTTGGTCGGCAGACCTGTCAGCTCATCGTAGTTCAAAACATCGTCAAATTCCGTTTTTCTCTTCTTAATAGTTGTAAAGAAGTAAACACTCTGAACTATCGTCACGGCCAAGATGATAAAGACGATCGCTATGACACCCCTTGTGGCAAGCGACAGGTTTTTGAAGATGGACATTCCGTCGATCACCGCTACAAGCACATAATCCGGGTAATCTTCAAGTGCCAGGGCATATACATAGAATCTCTTTCCGCCCCTTTCGAACCTCTTAAACTTTCCGCTGTCAAGATTGTCAAATATACTGCTGACCTCGCCGTCGGAAAGATCGTTTTGTGCGTTCGCAGAGTCCATATACAGAGAGAACTTGTCGGACGGGACGATCACATTTCCCTGTGAATCGGTCAGTAAACAATAACCTGCTCCGTTGTAAACCGATTCGGAAATTTTAGAGGCAAAGCCCTCAATACTAAAGAACCCGAAGGAAAGTCCGATCGCCTCATCGCTGTCGTTCTTTATCGGAACAAGAGTGCCAAGATCTCCGCTTTCCAAAAAGGAATTATCCTTAATGATCGTAACACTGTCCCTGCTGCAGGCATTCCTCATGATCGTTTTCAGATTCTCAAGATTTTCGCCGTAACTGATCGACTCACTTAATGACAGGTTGATCTCATCCTTTTCAAAATCATATACTCCGACGGCCAAGGCACGAAGCTGTTCCCGAACGAAGGCAAATTTCTTGTCATCGCCCCTAAAAAAACCGTCTTCGGTTTCATCTGCGCCAAGAAGACTCAAATAAGAAACTGCATTATTTAAGTCCTTTTCTATATCGGATCGTTTACTTCTTACAGCGATCGATATGTCTGAAAAGCTTGATCTCTCAATACTCCTCTTTAAACTGTTGGTCACCCCGAAGCCTAATGCCACAGCAACCAGCAGAACAAGCCACCAGAGCACTATTCTTAATCGCTCATCCACTTTTATTTTCATTTTCCCTCCATGATTGCCCCTAAAAAAATAGAACAGCATAGCTGTTCTATATTTTATCATATTTTCAGTTTTTCATCAACTTTTTTAAGTTAACACAGTAAACTTTTTATCAATGAAATTACTTTATACAAACATCGTTTTTCAGCTCAAGAAACCAAACTATTGCTGATTTCTGTGAACACCGGATGTTCGTGATAGTTGTCGTTCGGATAATGAAGCGTCAGCACGAGCGTCCCGTCGAATTTTCTGAACAGCATTCCGTGTCCGCCGTTCTCGGAATAAAGAGGTGCCTCAGCCTGGGTCCATTTGCCGGTCACATCGCCGTTATCCGAGAAAGCGACAGCTTCCACATAGCCATGATCTCCGAAACTTGACCACATCAGTACCAGTTTACCGTCCGAATTTCGCCATGCAAAAGGTCCGTCGGTAACATATATCTCCTTGCCGGGGTATCTTCTGTGAGTGATGGAACGCACCCATCCCTTGGCTTCCGATGCCGCAAACAAAGTGAAGGGTTCCCCCGCACGTCTCTTAAGATCGGGGGTAAGCTCCACTGCACAGATCTGTCCGTCGATCAGATCCTCCCATTCATGGCTGAAGATCATGTAAGGAACGCCTTTGGGATTCACGTAAAACGTACCGTCCAGGCAGTTCCATTCTTCGGGAGTGATCTTCCCTTCACTGTGCGGTCTGAAGGGTCCGAGAGGGCTTTCACTCTTAAGGATCATTGTGCCCTTCATGTTCTCCGCCACCGTGTTGAAGGTCGCAAACATATAATATGCGCCCTGATACTTGTGTACTTCCGGAGCCCAGTAATTCTTGTCATAGGGAAAATCCGCAGTCTTATGGAAGATCTCAACAGGACCTTCCCAATTCTCAAGATCCTCACTCACATATGCATCAAAACCGTCCGCCTCTCCCCAGCAGGTGAGGCTTCTTGTCCCGTAAAGATAGTATTTGCCGCCGTCCGCCAGGACGAAGGGATCTCTGATCACAATATCCGAAGTTTTCATAATCACAAAGTCGCTTTCATCATATCAACTACAAGTTCTCTGATCTGTTCCTTGCTCGCTCTGCCCTTCACAAGCGGATCCGTCTCAAATGCTTCGCACAGAAGATCCACGTCCTTGTTTCCGCCGAGAACCACCTTCATGATCCTCTCATGGTTATTGATGTGGGGCATTATCAGTTCCTTAACGTTCTCTCTGATGGGACCTGCATAGAGAGGGCGAACCTCATCTCTTTCAAAAAGTGCATTAGTCTCAACGATCGCATCCTCGGGAAGATTGGGTATCTGCTTACCCAGGTTGGGGATGTTGACATTCGTGATCTTTCTTCCGAGACCGCAAAGAGCCTTGATCATGCTGACTCCTTCTTCTCCTGTCTCTTCGTTAAGATTGATGTCTTCCTCACCCTTAACGAGTCTCTCGGATCTCTCAAGACGATGCTTGAGATCTTCCTTACGCCACTGAACCGTTGTGAGTCCGAACTTCCAGCCGGTAACCTGCTCGGGATCCTTCAAATAATCGGTTCCGGGCATAAATTCCGCCAGGTGTCTGTCTCCTGCAGCCGCGATGAGTCCAAAGCGTCTGAAGAGATCGAATTTTACTCTGTGAGCACATGCAAAGGTGGAATTCATCCAGTTGTCGTCGCCGAATTCTATGCCTTCTTCATAATGCTCGTCAATATACTTCTTATACACGGGTATAAGATCGACCGATCTGTAGGTCGCATAATCGAACCAAGTGAAATGATTGATGCCCTGTACGTTAATATTAATGTCATCCTTAGTTACATTCTTCTCGCCGAGTTCACGCTTAACGATCTCAGCAAGCACCTTCTGCGTGCCAAACACTTCATGGCAGCATCCAAAAGCTTTGATCTGAGGGAAGGCTGTGTAAAGTGCCTTTACGCAAAGTGACATGGGGTTGGTGTAATTGATGACCCACGCATCGGGGCAATACTTCTTGATCGCCTCCGCAAAGCCAAGGAACATAGGCAATGTACGAAGAGCTCTCATCATTCCGCCGGGTCCCGCCGTGTCACCTACAGACTGGTAAATACCAAGTCTTTCAGGCATATGCACATCTACTTCCATCTCTTCAAATGTTTTGGGAAGAATGGAAATGATAACAAAATCAACATCCTCAAGTGCTTCACCAATTGTCTTCTTTACTTCATATTTCCACTTTCCCACAGCTTCAGCTCTTGCACTGAGCCTGTTTCCGATGATCTCGTTCTTCTCAGCCGCCGGGATATCAATGTCGTAAAGTCTCATGGTTCCTGCAATTTCGCTTTCTCTGGCCAGGTCCGTCATAAGCGTCCAAGCCCATCCTCTGGAACCTCCGCCGATGTATGCTATTTTGAGGTTTTTTGCATCAACTTTCTTCATCTGAACTATTCACTCCTTATCTCTGCCACATGACTATCTTTGCATTCTTTCCCTGCAGATCGGTAATGACTCTGCCGTCACAGCCCGTTGAAAACAACAACGTACCGTCGGAGTAGCATTCAAAAATTCTGCCTGTGTGACATATCTTATATTCTACGTCATTCAAGACTTGAACGTATTCATAAGCAGGCCCTTGTCTAAGGCCCCAATATAATCTATTTCCCTCACGATGTAAGCCGTACATCCTCGATACATATTCAAGCACTGACAGGATCGCCGGTCCGTAGGTCGGCTGTCCTCCGCTGACTTCATTGAGCGAAGCTTTGCCTGTGAACGGATCGAACTGTTGTACAAAATTCATCCCGTCGCCCACGGCATTAAACAGTTTTTCGCCGATGATCGGTATCAAATGATCCCAGCCATAGTTTTCCAGTGCCCGTATTGCCCTTTGATAAATGAGCGATTCGCATTGACCGCTCCAATTGTTTTCGGGAATGTTTCTAAAGTCCGGATCATTTACCGCAACGGAAGGAAGAGGCATTTCTGTCCAGAACTCCTTCTCGTTGAGCAGATGTCTTTGCACGAAACAGTCCGCTTTTTCTTTCGATATACTCCCCCAATACATGGCTTTTAAAGTGGCATGTGTGAGAGTATTTTGCATTTTATGGTCTTTGTTTCTGTCAAATAACGCGGCTCTTTCTTCATTCCAGAGATAATTCTCCAGAGAAGTCCTGATCTGTTCAGCTTTTTTGTGCCATCTGTCACTCGCCGCACCCTTGCCCTTCACGGCATATATGCGTGCAAGCGTTTCTCTCGCGGAGTAGGACCAGCTCATGATGTCGGAGGATGCCATCGGAACCGAGGCATATTCCTTCGGAGCCTCGTCCTTTTCCCAATAATTGGGCGCATCACCGTATCTGACCGCTCCGTCTTCTCCGGTGTCATAAACACAAAAGCTTTCCAGACAGCCGTCCCCATCGCTGTCTCTTGTAGCATGTAACCAATTGTCAAACTTCTCCAATGTGGCTCCGAGGAGATTCAGGTAATCATTGTCCTCCCCCGTAAGCCAATACATGTTGAATGCAGGCTCCGGGAAGCAAAATCCCTGGAGCTTGTTGTATTCCGGCACTATCCGACCGTTATCGAGCTTAATGCTGCCCGGCAGTCTTCCGTCTTCTCTCTGCCCCTCCATAAATAACAGCTGATTGTTGAGAGAAGCGCCGGAGTTATCCCTTTTGTAGAACATTTCCCCGCCCATAGGCTGAGTCTCGAGCCAGATCTTTTCATATCCCGCACCTTCCACAAGGACGGGACGCCCCCAAAAATCCCTGCGATTTCCGACAAGCCTGCGCTCAGCTTCATCATAGAGCTTTTGAAGTTTTTCGTCATCGATTTTAAATGTAACTTTATTCATCCTTTTAATCCGCTCGTGCCGATACCCTGTACCAAATAACGGTTAAAGAACAGGAAGATCAGAAATACGGGAACCAATGACAATGAAGACATTGCAAACATCGGACCGTAATCTGTTATCGAGCCGGGATCGGCAAACTCCTTAATAGCTAACGAAACAGGTTTCAACTTGGGAGAATCGAGGTAGAGCAACGGTCCCATATAGTCGTCCCATCTCCAATAGAACTGAATTATTATCGTAGTGATGATCGAAGGCTTTAACAACGGCAGGATTATCCTGAAGAACAGGCCGTACTTACTGCAACCGTCGATCTTTGCAGCCTCGTCAAGTTCTCTCGGTATACCCTTCATGAACTGCATCATCTGATAGATGAAGAATGCCTGTCCGAAGAAGTAAGGAAGGATCAAGGGAACAAAGGTTCCTACGAGGTGGAGCTTATGCCAGATAAGGAATGAAGGTATCATTATTACCTGGCCCGGCAGCATCATCGTTGCAAGCATGCAGGAGAACCAGAAGCCTCTGCCCTTAAAGTGTATCCTTGAAAGTGCATAGGATACGAAAGCAGAGCTGATGAGCGTTCCCAGAGTTGCAATGGTTGTCAGGATAACGGAGTTTTTGAAAAACGTAGCAAAAGTAATTCCCGCAAAGCCTCTCCATCCTGTTGCAAAGTTGGTTTTAATGACATTCTTCGGTATAAGGCCCAATCCGTCATTCAGGATTCCCATGTTGTCTTTAAATGATCCGCTGATCATCCACAAGACAGGATATATCATGCAAAAACCAAACGCAAGTACGAAAACATGATATAAAACTTTTCTTAATATCTTTTTTGTCTTCATGTCCCGCCTCCTACGAATCCGCTTCCGAGAACACCCATTTTCTGGATGTCTTGAAAATGATCAGCGTGACAATACTCATGATAACAAGCATTACCCAGCTCATCGTGCAGGCATATGCCATCTCGCTGTATCCGAACGCGCTGTTGTAAACGTACAACGCATAAACCATCGTTGCGTTGTTCGGACCGCCGTTGGTAATGAGTTGTGCCTGAGTGAACACCATGAATGCGGAGATAGTCTGCATGATCAGATTGTACAGTATGATAGGGGAAAGGCAAGGTAAAGTGATCTTTGTAAATCTCTTAAACCCGCTTGCTCCGTCGATCATTGCAGCCTCATAATAGCTTACCGGTATTTCCTTAAGTCCTGCGGCGAAAATGATCATGGACGAACCGAACTGCCATACGCTCATAAGGATCAGAGGATAAAGCGCAAGTCTTTCGTCTCCGAACCAGTTAATGATAGCATCGGGTCCGAAGATCTCCTTCCATACGGTGTTAAAGAGACCTTTTCTTTTGAATATCTCTCTCCATACGATCGCTACCGCAACGCTTCCTCCTACAAGTGAAGGAATGTAGTAAAGCGAACGATAAAGTGTAACCATCCTGCTCTTTCTTGTCAAAAGGAAAGCCACAAAAAGAGCAAAGGTAAGCTTTAAAGGAACGGAAATGATAACATATTTAAAGGTTATCGCAAGCGATTTGCCAAAGATCGAGTCATGAAAAAGCCTTTTAAAATTTTCCAGGCCCACTAAGTTAAATTCTGTCTTTCCGAATTTGTAATCCGTAAACGAATAACCCAATGATGTCAGCATCGGAATAAGCGAAAAACATAAAAAGCCCAATATGAAAGGCATGGCGAAAACATAACCAACCGTATTGTCATTATAGATAAAACGACGTACTTTTTCACCAAAGCTGCGCTGATTGGTCGCAGTTGCCACGCTTTTACCATTCTTATTCGCTTTGTCGATATTCTTAGTTTCTGTCATGGTTTATATCCTTTTTGCTAATAAGGGCGCGTCCACGTTGCCCATGGACGCGCCCCGTTGGCTGATTATTGTTGATAGTGATTATTTAAATAAGTCTTCAGCTGCCTTGTATGTAAGGTCTGCTGCTTCTGCCGCAGTGATCTCACCACTTACAACCTGCTGGATGTAGTTTCTGTAAAGGTCTACAACCTTGTCCTGTCCGTCAGGGCTGAGAACGTTAACCTTTTCAGGTGACTCGAATGTACCAACAAGTGATACATAATCGAATGCCATCTTGTTTCCGATACCTTCAGCATCATTTGTCATGTTAGCCTGAACGATCTTACGGCAATCTTCATTGATCGGGATACCGCGCTCACCGTTAAGGATCTTGTTGCAATCTGTGCTGTTCTGGAACCAGCTGATGAACTTAGCAGCTTCCTTCTGGTTCTTGGAATCCTTGGATACGCAAAGCATCTGTGAAGACTGGATAGCCATACCTGAAGGTCCACCCGCCTTTACCTTGGGAACTGTAGCCATTTTAATGGTTCTTCCCTGTGCAGCGCAAACCTTGTTGAGTGTAGCGATCTGGTTTGTAGCAACCCATGTCATAGCTGCTTCACCTGTTGCAAGGAAGTCGTTCTCGATGTTTGTGATCTCGAGTTCAGCACCGGCATCGGGATAAGCACCTTCTTTAATGAGGTCTGCTCTCATCTGGATGTAAGGTGTAAGCATCTGAGCATCCTTGAAGCCCATGCCTGTAAGGTCAATGTTGAAGAAGCTGTATTCGCCAACCTTGCCGTACTGACCGATGTAACTTGAGCAGCCTGCTATGAATTCAGAGCTTGTGAAGCTTGATGAACCGTAATGTCCTGTTGCTTTCTTGATCTTTCTTGCTGCATCTGCGTAGTCATCCCAAGTCCACTCACTTGTGGGTTCGGGAACGCCTGCTGCCTTGAACATATCAACATCATAAGCGATACCATAGGTGTTGATACCGTTGGAAAGACCGATCTGGTTTCCTTCAAAGTCCTGAGTAATTGTCAAATAAGCATCAGATATCTTGGAAGTATCAATTGTTCCGTCTTTGATGTAGTCATTCAAGTATGCGATCTTGTTTACATACTCGGGGAAGTTTCCACCAAGCTGGAATATATCCCATACGTTGTCGGATGCAACGAGTGTCTTAAGCTTTGTGAAATAATCAGAAAAAGAAAAGAATTCATATTCGATCTTCACATTGGGATTCTCTACCATATACAGATTGATAACAGCCACTGTCTTGTCATGTCTGTTCTGAGAGCCCCACCACGCCATTCTGAGTGTAACCTTCTCAGAAGCTGCATCATCTGTCTTTCCTCCGCAAGCAGCAAGAGAAAGAACAAGCGTAGCAGCCATTAAAAGAGCTACAAGTTTTTTCTTCATAAGTTTCCCTTTTCTCCTTTACTATACAATTATAGTTTAAAAGCACAAGTTATTTTCACGGCCGTGTAAAAATCACTTTGTAATCACTATTTTATCTCTTATGCTTCAAAAATAATACCACATATATATGTATTTTAAACCTAAAATAACTCATTTTTTGTGCTTTGTTACCAAAAAAACAAGCCAAACGCCAAAAAAAATGTCTAATTTCAACAAACTGCATATATTTTGACAAACCCCAAAACTTGTGATATTATAGGAAACAGCGAGCGTGTGGAAGATTTTTCCATGCATGCATAATAATTTTCAGAAAGAGTGAAACAGACATGACAGCCGACAGAAATAATGCGGGAATATTCATCGAAAGAGCGGTGCGTGTTCCCTCCTTCCGAATGAATTACGAACATCTGCATTCCTATGTGGAATTCTTCTGCCTTAAAACAGGAAGCTGTATATACTTTGTCAACGGCAAAGAATTTCATCTTTCTCCCGGAGACATCTTTGTAGCCGCTCCCGGTGAAAGCCACTGCACAAAATATGAAGGTGAAGTTCTCTGCGAAAGAACCGTCATTTACTGCGATCTTCCCGTTCTCGGAGAAGAGTATCTCGCATCCCACAAAGATCTTATTGAAAAGTTTTCTGTATCGGGAAAGATCCTGGTGGTCAAGAAAGGGCTTGAGCAGATCGATTCCCTTTTGGAAAATATGCTTACCGAAAAGAACATTCCCGATGACTACTCGGTTGAAAACATGATCCTTCTTTTCAAGCAGATCCTCCTTTGGATCCAGCGTTACGGCATATTCATCTACGAACAGGTGGACACCAGCACCGGAGTCGATGAGGACATAGAATCAATTATGAGAATGGTCGCGCAGGAATATGCCTCCAACATCAGTCTCGAGGATGCCGCTGCCAGAATAAACCTGAGTCCCACCTATCTTTCCAAGAAGTTTCGCCATGTAACCGGCAAAACCTTCAGCGAATACGTTAATTACATCCGTCTTCGTCAGGCTACGCAGATGCTGCTCACTACCGACGATTCGGTCACACAGATCGCCACCTCCTGTGGTTTCAACTCCAGCAACTACTTTAAAGACTGCTTCAAAAAGCGTTTCGGAGTTTCCCCCAGAACCTACAGGACCCAAGGCCGCAATCACATCTTCGAATAAAAAAACACTCCGCCCGTACAAAACGAGCGGAGTGTTTTATGATCTTTTTGTAACCGTTAACCCTGCATAAGATTGTAAGGTCTGATATCTGATATGTCTACAAGCTTGCCTGATGCCTTAAGCATATCCAGATCATACCGGTTTTGAATGTTCAACCAGAACTGCGGTGTCGTTCCAAAATATATTGCAAATCTCATTGCTGTATCTGCAGTAATTCCTCTCTTACCGCTTATGATATCACTAATTCTGGACTGAGGAATATGTACCTCCTTGGCAAGTCTATATGCTGTTACATTCATTGGTCCCAGAAACTCTTCCTGCAAAATCTCCCCCGGTGATGTAGGTTCCAGATCCATCATATAAGTCACCTCCTCAGTGATAATCTCCGATTCCTTCGATTTTGTCAATAACATAACTCCACTAAATCATGTATTCATCTGTCGTATTCTTCTGTCGTCAAATAGTTTTACGTTATTTTCAAGTATTCCTATGTATGTCGTGTTATACCACACAAGCACTAATGAGAGAAATTACATAAAAAACTTAATCAATATAAGAGTTGCCATAGACTCACCAAACATTGCAGTAACTCCATACAATATAAAGTCAAGTTCCTCATAAACTTTCCTGAGTTTACTTTTTTCTATTCCTTTGTAATCCTTTACACGGTTCACTGTTTTAACAATAAAGAGCCATATCGTGCAGGGCGGCCCGAAAAGCCTTCCAAAATGAATCCCCAACACAACCAAAAACACGAAGAAAACCCAATCCCCGACAATCCCGAGGATCAAACTCTTTTTGTTCGCCACTTTACTTTCCATTACCCTTTACCCCTTTCTTTATTTAAGCGGACATTTGTAATCCGCTTTGCTACTTTCTCATGAATGAAAGAACACTTTGTATGCCTGCATTCATTTACGGATCCAGATCCTTCAACACGCAGGAGGAGTGCGGTTTCATATGGATCGAGAATTTTCTGTCGTACACGCGGCAGAAACGAGCCTCTCTCCTGAAACCGTCCTCGTCGGTCAGCATGATGGTGACCATGGCAGACATGTCTATGTCTATGCTTTCCAGCGAGATCGTCAGATCTTTTTCGTAATCATTGTTATTAAGTACCGTTACCACGATGTTTTCGCGGTCGAAACGCGCATATGCAAACACTCCGCGCTCCGTATAGAGCGGTGTTACAGACCCAAGTTTAAGAACACTTAAGCGCTTTCTGACCGCGATCATGTCCTTGTGCAGGCGGATCAGTTCATGATCCTCACGCCCCCAGGGATAAGTTCTGCGGGAGTCAGGATCCGTGAAACCGCATAGTCCCGCTTCGTCCCCGTAATAAATGGTGGGACATCCGGGCCAGGTCATCTGGAAAACCACCGCTTCCGCAAATATCTCGCGGGATATGTCCCTTGATGCGGCCTCAGCCCCAAGCTGCTGAACTCTTCCCACGTAGTGGTTGGTTCTGGTCAAAAATCTCGAATGGTCATGGTTGGACAATTCGTTCATTGCCGCATACATGGTCGCCGTGGAAAATGCCTTTGCGCGATTGAACAGGCCGTCGACCAGGGCATCGGTATTGTTAAGCATATATTCCCTGTACTCGTCACTGTGCTTCTCCATTCCCGTCAGGAACCAGGTGATGGGCTCCATAAACGCATCATAATTCATGAGTGTGTCCCACTCATCACCCTTTAGCCAGTTTTCCGCATTCCCGTAATGCTCCGCGAGGATCAGACTGTCGGGATTCGCCTCCTTGACCGCTTTACGGAATCTCTTCCAAAACTTGTGATTAAACTCCTCGGAATGCCCGAGGTCCGCAGCCACATCCAGTCTCCAGCCGTCACAATTGTAAGGCGGTGAAACCCATTTGGCTCCGATGTTGCATATATATTCACAGAGTTCTTCGGACTCTTCATAATTCAATTTGGGCAGGGTATCAAAGCCCCACCATCCTTCGTACGAATTCGGATCGTCGGGATCCGAAAACTTAAAATACTTTCTGTACTTGCTTTCCTTGCTGCGATACGCCCCTGCCTCGCTCTCGTCGTAAGCGGAGTAGTAGCCTTCCCTGTCCATCCACTTGTTGAAAGAGCCACAGTGATTGAACACTCCGTCCAGAATGACCTTCATTCCACGAGCGTGCACCTGCGATACGAATTCCGCAAACCACTTGTTGCTCGCCTCAAGGTTATCCTTATCGGTCGTTCTGATAACATATCTGTTGTTACCGTAAACGCCGGGAGCACCGATGTCCTTGCTTATCACCGTAAGATGCGGATCGATGTGATCGTAGTCCTGGCAATCATACTTATGATTTGAGGGTGACACAAAGATCGGGTTCAAGTAGATCACTTCTACTCCGAGATCGGACAGATAGTCCAGTTTCTTAAGAACTCCGGCCAGATCTCCGCCATAGAACCTTGCGACATCCAAATCCGCCACGGGACTGTTCCAGTCATATACTTTCTCTACCGGACGGTCTGCATAATAGTACTCACCATTTTCAACATCATTGTTCTTGTTCCCGTTGCAAAAACGATCGGGATATATCTGGTACATCACCGCCCCCGTAGCCCATTTGGGCACTCTGAATCCCGGAAGCAGGCGAAGCGAATCCTGCCATTCGTAGTAATCCTTCAGACCGTTTTTTGTATAGTAATAGATCCTATCATTGTATACTATCTTAAAAGCATAGCTGAGCCTTTCGTTAGGCATTATGATTTCACAGGAATAATAATCAAAAAAAGGCCCGGAATCGCAGAGCTCCATTTCTATGTTCGTATAATCGCACATAAACTGAGGCTTCACCTGCATTTTTTTCGGGGTTCTAAGCCTAATCTCAACATTTTCACTTGCTCCGACCGCGAAAGTACGACAATACTCCTCCGTTCCGTCGGAATAAAAAGCTTTTAAAGGATCCATTAACCGTTCACATCTCTATTCGTCTGTACATTTTGGCATGTCTCGCATGTCGTTTGACATATGCATTATAACATAATTAACCCAACGTGAAAAGAGCGGCCTGGGAAAGCCGCTCTTTTCTGGAGAAGGTATTTTTGTTACTTATGGGGTGTAGCAAAAACTATATATAATGTATTGGGGTTTACGCGTTTTATTATACATAATTTTTCAAAACAGTGTGCACAAACATTCCAAAATTTTAAAAAAAGTTTTGTGCATGTTTTACAAAAGTCTCGATCACGCCTCGAAAAGCGCCTCGAATTCCTCTCTGTTGATCCTCTCCTTCTCCAAAAGAAGGTTTGAACACTTGTGAAGAACCGCCTCGTTTTCTTTAAGCATATTCTTGGCTTTCTCGTAGCATTCCTCGATTATGCGGCGAACCTCATCATCGATAACATTGGCTGTATGGTCACTGTATGCCTTGGTGTGACCGTAATCGCGTCCGATGAACACTTCATCGTCATCATTGTCATATGAAATGAGTCCCACGCTGTCCGAAAAACCGTATTTGATGACCATGTCTCTTGCGGTTCTTGTTGCCTGCTTGATATCCTGGGAAGCTCCCGTGGTAATGTCGTCAAAGATCAATTCTTCAGCCGCACGACCGCCGAGACTCACTATGATATCCTGTATAAGCTTGCCCTTTGTGATATACATCTCGTCACGCTCGGGGAGAGGCATTGTGTAACCGCCCGCAGAGCCTGTGGGGATGATGGAGACCGTATAAACAGGTCCCACATCCGGCAGAAGGTGGAAAAGAATGGCATGTCCCGACTCATGGTAAGCCGTGATCTTCTTTTCCTTATCGGAAACCACTCTGGATTTCTTCTCTACGCCTATGCCCAGCTTAATGAAGGCTTTTTTGATATCTTCCTTGCGAACGAACTTTATGTCGTTCTTTGCGGCAACTATGGCCGCTTCGTTCAAGAGGTTTTCAAGATCTGCTCCTGTAAAGCCCGAAGTGGTCTGCGCTATCTCATGAAGATCAACATCATCCGAAAGAGGCTTGTTTTTCGCATGCACTTTCAGGATGTTCTCTCTGCCCTTGATGTCGGGGCGATTTACAAACACCTTGCGATCGAAACGACCGGGTCTCATGATGGCGGGATCAAGGATGTCAACACGGTTGGTTGCAGCCATTACGATGATGCCCTCGTTTACGGAGAAACCGTCCATCTCAACCAGCAGCTGGTTCAATGTCTGCTCTCTTTCATCATGTCCGCCGCCCATTCCTGCGCCTCTGCGTCTTGCAACAGCGTCGATCTCGTCGATGAAAACTATGCAGGGTGCATTTTTCTTTGCTTCAAGGAACATGTCTCTAACACGGGAAGCACCGACACCGACAAACATTTCCACGAAATCGGAGCCCGATACGGAGAAGAAGGGAACGCCCGCTTCACCCGCAACAGCCTTGGCAAGCAGGGTTTTACCGGTTCCGGGAGGTCCTACGAGGATCACGCCCTTGGGTATTCTTGCGCCCACTTCAATATATTTCTTGGGATTCTTAAGGAAATCAACAATCTCTTCGAGCTGCTCTTTTTCCTCTTCAACTCCCGCCACATCTTTAAAGGTTACAGTCTTTCCGCCATCCGGTCCAACCATCCTCGCACGGCTTCTTCCGAAGTTAAGCATCTTGGAATTTCCGCCGCCGCTCTGAATGGACAGGGATGACATGAACACGAACAGCACCACTATGATCAGCAGATAGGGCAGAACCCCGGTCAGGAACACGCTTTGCGTCTTTACATCCCTAACCTGAGGCGAAATGCCGTTTGCCATTGCATCATTGAACACCGCCAGAGTATCTATGACATAAAAGGATCTTGTAGACCCGTCCTTCATCACAAGTCTTACCTGACCGGTAGGCACCTGTTCGTTTTGAATGATCACCATTGCTTCGATATCATTCTTCACCAGATCCGTTTTGAAATCTTCATATGTATAGTCATTATTTGCAGCACTGAAACGCATCGCTATCCATATGATTATTGCTCCCAGGATCAGGATTGCAAGATAAACACCGAGGTTTCTGTAAAGTCTTTTACCGTTATTTTCCATTTGTATCCTCTCCAAGTTCCAACACGCCGACATAAGGCAGATTTCTGTACATCTGCTTGTAGTCAAGACCGTAGCCAACTACAAATGCATCGGGTATAGTGAAGCCCACGTAATCCACATTAACCTCCACTTCACGTCTGTCAGGCTTGTCAAGCAGTGTGCAGAGCTTAATGCTCTTGGGTTCCCTAACCTTTAATACAGCCAAAAGATGAGCAAGTGTTCTTCCCGAATCGATGATATCCTCAACAACTATGACATTCTTACCCGTAATGGAATCATCCAGATCCTTGATGATCTTGACTCTTCCCGAGGAAACCGTATCGTCACCGTAGCTGGATACAGACATGAAGTCGAGCTTTACGGGAACACTCAGCCTTTTTGCAAGCTCACAAGTGTAAAAAACGCTGCCCTTCAAAATACAGATAAGGAGAACGTCCTCACCCTTGTAATCCCCGCTGATCTGATCCGCAAGCTCGCGGACCCTCTTTTCTATCTTCTCTTCGGGGATCAAAACCGAAATCTTATCAGCCATTATTCTGCCTCCGCAATGTATAGATATAAAATATTTTTTGTTTTTTCATCCACCCTGCAGGTTTCAGAAGTCCGAAGCCCGGGTATCAGGAGCACCTCGTTGCCCATCGCGACAACCGGCGTTTTGCCCCGTCTCTCAGCCCCCACCTTACAGTCTTTCAGGATATCAAAAACTTTTTTTCGTCTTCCGTCACGATAAACCGTCATCACGTCCTCGCCCGTTGCAGGCCGCAATTCTATGCTTTCCGCTTTTTGACCGTCACAGTGTCGGGAAAGCAGTTTATCATAGTCAAAGTATTTTTTCAAATTATCTTTCGGTAAACCGCCTCGTTTTTCGATCACCTCGGCGGCTGTTCCTTTTTCAACGGTCAACAACTCCGTATAAAGTTTATTATTACAGTTTCCATCACCCGTGTCAACGGCATTTTCCGAAGAAGCCTTTGTTAATACCACTGTTTCGTATATTTTTTTAGCCACGATCCCGTATTTAATGTCCACAGACCGTCCGGACTGTTTGTCCACAAGTTCCATGACCATTTTGACAAACGTTTCGGTGATATCCTTCTTCCGTCCCGCCAGCTTGCATATGCCTTTATACACCGCCGCCTCCGCGATCAGGCTGTGGGCCTGTTCGAGAGCGGAAATATCAAAAATGATTTCCGAAGGTCCGTCTGCGCCCTGTTTTTCCTTTGCGCATGCCTCGTAGAGTGCATCCGTTTCCGCCTGCATATAGTCCGCGACCCGTCCCACATAATCCGCTGTCTCCGCGATGTGCCGGGCAGCTTGGGGACGAAGGCTTTCAAGTGCGGGAAGGATCTCGTTTCTCAGATAATTCCTTGTGTAATCCGTATCCGCGTTCGTGCTGTCGGTCACAAAATCAAGCCCCTCTTCTTTTAAGGAGGACTCGATCTCCTCTCTGGTAACGCAGAGCAAGGGTCTGACGATCCGCCCGTTTTTCTCTCTGATTCCCGCAAGACCGTTCAGCTTACTGCCTCTGATCATCTGGAAAAGTACGGTTTCCGCTCTGTCATTCATATGATGAGCCACCGCGATCCTGTTGCAGCCCAGTTCATCCGCTTTTCTTTCAAACGCTTCGTAGCGGAACTTTCTGCCCGCCTCCTCGAGACCTATGCCCTCCTTTTCCGCCATAGCGGGGATGTCGGCTCTGACGGCATAAAAAGGGATGTTTAGCTTTTCACACAAAGTCCTGCAAAATGCCTCATCCCTGTCCGCTTCCGCACCCCTGATCCCATGGTTCACATGAAGGGCTGAGATGGTCAGATCGAATTCCTCCTTCATCGAGAAAAGCATAAAAAGAAGACATACGGAATCCGCCCCGCCCGAAAGACCGACGAGAACCTTGTCTCCGCTGTCCAAAAGATCCTTTTCTCTGCAAAATTCAATTATCCTGTTTAGAATCCTCATCTTCTTCCCTAAAAATAACCTCGTTTTTAAATACAAGGCCGAGTTTTTCTCTTGCAATCTCTTCTATATAATCGATCGTGGACATGTAAGCTCTCTTTTCTTCCAGTTCCGCGGTCCTTTCGGTTTCCGTTTCATACTCAGCCTCAAGGTCCGCAAGCTTCCTTTGAAGCTCTGCTCTCTCCTCCCTCAAAGCCAGGCTGCGTGTAAAGAGCACGGCAAACAAAGCAAGCACTGCCAGCATTATAACGATTATTCCGTTTTGCCTTTTCTTCAATGATCTTCTCATTTACAGATACCTGAAAAGCTCCTTGGCGTCATCCTTACCGACGGTTTCCTGTATCTTCAGCACCTCGGCTTTCACCGTACTGTTTCCGAAGCCTATCTCAATGATGTCTCCGGGCTTCACTTCCGCGGATGCCCTGGCAACCTTGCCGTTCAGCGTGACTCTGCCGGCATCGCAGGCTTCATTCGCCACCGTACGTCTCTTTATGATCCTCGACACCTTTAAATACTTGTCCAAACGCATGAAAACACCTCACACACCTATAGTTATCTTGATTATATATATTCTGCCTGTATAAATCAATACCAAAAATGATACCCGGGGATACCCGGGGACGGGGTTATGGTGTCATTTTGCGCTGTGAGAATGATACCATGGGGACGGGGTTATGGTGTCATTTTGCGATGTGAGGACAGATATTTACCTGTGATGACACCATAACCCCGTCCCCATGGCTCACCCTGCGATGACACCATAACCCCGTCCCCATGGCTCAAAAAGAAAAGAGAGAGACCTGCATCTCTCTCTTAAATCCTAATTATTTGGTTTTAAACAACGCAACTTACTTGTTGTTGACAGCGTCCTTTAATCCCTTACCGGCTCTGAACTTAGGAGCCTTGGATGCAGGAATCTGGATAGCCTTCTTTGTCTGAGGATTTCTACCTGTACGAGCAGGTCTCTTAACAACTTCGAATGTACCGAAGCCAACAAGAGCAATCTTGTCACCTTTCTTGAGAGCGCCTGTTGTTACATCGATGAATGCCTTTAAAGCCTTGTCAGCATCCTTCTTGGTAAGTCCTGCGTTTTCAGCAATTGCTGCAACTAATTCTGTCTTGTTCATTTAAATTTCCTCCTATAGGATAATTTTCTCAGGTCCATTGACCTTTAAGCCTACGATGTCCCGCTTATGCGGTCAACGCTTATATCCTTTATACCCTTGTTTAGGCATTTTGTCAAGGAAAATATGCTCAAAAGTGGCATAATATAGCCTTTTGGGAGATATTTTTATAGAAATTTAATTAAATATCAGTCACTTATACTATTTATAAAGGATTTCAACTCTTCCGCCATTTTCACAGCCTCGGGCTTTCTGATGTGTCCGGGCGTTCCGCAGCCGTTTTCGCTGTACAGGAAATGGTGGATCTTTTTGTCCTTTTCCCTGAGATGCTCGCAAACCTCATCGATTGCTCTGTCCCAGGCCGCATCATGCCCCAGAATGGTCGTGGCGAGGATGATGTGCGCATCGGGTCTTCTGGTCCTGATCAGGGAAATGAAATAGGCATAGGATCTTCTCCACAGCTCAGCCATCTCCCCGTCGTAATCCTCCGCCATGAAATTCACAGGATTCGCATCATTCTGTCCGATGGCGATCACGACAACGTCAGGCATATAGGAACTGAAGTCAAACCTCTTCGTAACTCCGAGGTAGGGATTGTACTCGATACGGTCATACATATTGAAGATGCCCTTGAAATTCGGTCCCGCATACCAGCCCGTGTCGTCAAGCAGTGAAATGCCGCCCTGCGCTATGTCATGTATCTCGGCATCAAGCATACGCGCCGTTATCCAGGCATAGGACCAATAGGAGTTGGAGTACTCGCCTTTGTTCTCGGGATCCTGCTTTTTGCAGTACTCGATCGCCTCGCTGACTTCCCCCGCAGTAACGGAATCCCCGTAGAATTCCAGCTTTTTCTTATATTCCGTAACGGATTTGGTGAGCACTGCTCCGTCGTCCGCAAAGAAATCCAGCAATTGAACCGTATGACAGGAATCCATACGCTTAAAAAGCATTATCTCATGTGTTTTTGAAGGGTCAAGCCCTTTCGCCACCGTAAAGGTGTCTCCGAGCTCCTTTTCTTCGTCAAAAATGCATATGCACCGCTGATCGCCGTCAACAATGGCTCCCAGATAGTTGTTGTTGTGGGAACGGTGGTTCAGGACACGTACTTTGACCTCTTTTGTTCCCGATATCTTCATTTTAACATTGGTGCATGGATAGACCAATGTGGGACCGCCAACGGAATCAAAATCCACACGTCCCGAATACTCAAGTCTTTCATCTTTAGGATCTATTCTCATATTATTCTCCCGCAACTATTAAGGATACAAGGTCAAAAGGAACCGCCGTTTCGTCGCCCTCGATCACTTCGATGCGTACCGTATGCTCGCCTTTTACGCCATGGTAGGTAAGGATCTTTATGTCAAGCTTGTCGCCCCAGGTTTCGTCAAAGTTTCCGTCAAGGATGATCGCATTTTTCTCATCGCCGTCTATCACGGCTTTTGCCACACAGGCAGGGTGCTTCACAAAGCGAACAAATTGAGCGGCTATTTCGGAGCCCTTCACCCGGAATTCCGCAAAGTCTCCCTTTTTGATCCCCGCAAAGGCAGGTTCCACACCGTAGGGTTTGGAAACCGTATCCGAGGCAACCTTGGGAACAAAAGCTTCTCCGCTTGTTTTCATGTTCTCCGGCTTTGTAACTCTGACAGCATTCTCATAGCAGTTCTCTGTGATGGGTCCGGGGATCCTTCCCTTTTCCGTCTCACAGGCACTGTCTATCTCACCATTTGCAACAGCATCTATAAAATCCAACAGTAAACGTGAAACCATCTCATGCCCTTTATCATTGGGATGAAGATCGTCGGGCGTGATCGACCTCACGGGGATCAGTCCGCAGACCACGTCTCTGTATATGCTCGTCTTTACCGATATGCAGGGGATTCCGTAATTGTAGCCCACAAGCTCATGCTGATCCTGAGCGTTTGTCCCTTTGTCATACATTACATTATGAAGGATCAGCACCGCAGGATGCGAAGGAGCCGTTAAAATTCTTCTGATCAGCCCCTCGAAGGTCTCGCGATAGAAGGGTGTGTTCTCGTCATTTACGGAGAACTCGGCTACAACAAGATCGGGTCCGAATCTAAGCAGATCGTCCTCACATCTTGCCACTCCAAAGTGAGAGGTGGTTCCGCCTATTCCCGCATTAATATATTTAAAATCCGCATCGGGATACCTTTTTCTAAGTCCTTCGACAGTTTTGGCCGCGTAACAGTTTTCGTGTACGGTCGCAAGCGAACCGTTTGTAATGGAGCCGCCTATAAAGCCTACCGTAAGGCTTTCGCCCTGCTCCGCTCGGTTAAGGAATTGAATTAAAGGTGTCGTATCGCCCTTGTAAGCAATAGAATCGTAATTGATCATTTTTACCCCCGGTAACAAGTGTCCTTGAACACTGTTTTTAATGATTGCTTAAAAATAAGTCAGGGGGACGAAGCCCCCCGACTCAAGGAATTATCTTCTTCCGATGTCTGTGTCATCCCAGCGTGTTACGGAATGCTCTTTAATATATGCGACGATCTCGTCAAACTTGCAGAATGCAAGGCCGACATAGCTGTCAGCACAACCATAGTAAATAGCGATCTTTCCGCTCTCGGGATCGTGAAGTGTAGCGCAAGGGAAGCATACATTCGGCACGAAACCTCTCTCCTCATACCACTCAGTAGGGGTAAGAAGGAAATTCTCACATCTGTAAAGAACCTTTGAAGGATTTTCAAGATCGAGAATAGCTCCGCCGATCGAATAAACGTAACCGTTGCAGGTTCCGGAAACCCCATGATAAAACATAAGCCAGCCCTCACTTGTCTCAATGGGTGCTGCGCCTCCGCCGATCTTGAGGGACTCCCACCATTCGGAGGATCTTCCCATAACATGGCGATGCTTGCCCCAGTAAACGAGATCGGGACTTTCGGAAACGAATATATCTCCGAAAGGTGTGTGTCCCGAGTCCGAAGGACGAGAGAGCATTACATAATTGCCATTGATCTTTCTCGGGAAAAGAACCGCATTTCTGTTGAAAGGAAGGAAAGGATTTTCAAGTCTTGTGAAAGTCTTGAAATCTTTTGTCTTTGCCAGTCCGATTGCAGCGCCGTACATATCCTGACACCACATAATGTAGTAAGTATCCTCGATCTTAACAAGTCTGGGATCATATGCATAGATGGGCTGGAAATCATTTCCGTCTTCATCCACAAAATGGATCTTTTCCTCCTGGAATGTCCAATGGATCGCATCCTTGGAATGTCCCAGATAGATCATGGAAACACCGTTTGTCTGCTCTCCCCTGAATACTCCGATGAATTCACCGTTATAAGGCATAACCGCGGAGTTAAAAATTCTTGCTACCTCTTTTGTGGGATAGCGGTTGATGATTGGATTCTCCGTGTACCTCCACACCGGTGCGTGGTTGAACTCTTCCCCGGCAGGTTTTTCCTGCCAGGGAATGTTCGGTAATGCCGGAGCGATCATTTTAATATCACTCATAAAAATCTCCTAAATATTATTTGAAGTAAGCGTCAAGATAAGCCTGAACTTCGTTCTTGTATGTTGCTGCGAACTGAGCGGCTGTTACTTCGCCTCTGATAAGTGCGTACATATCGTACTCAACTCCGGAATCGCTCCAAAGATCAAATGTTGTATGAAGACCGCATTCATTCATGATCTCAAAGTTGTGATTCTGAAGCTCTTCGTCTCTGGATGTTACACCATACCACCAGTTGAGGATCTTCTTATCATCACGCATGGATGTGTCGCCGTCAAACCAGTTCCAGTAATCATACAGGAAGTTGTAAACCTTCTCGGGTTCTGCAACGCCCTGAGGGATGATGTAGTACTCACCGCCCGTAGCATTCTTACCTGCATTTGTATCCTTGTCACCGTGAGGTCCTACAGGCCAACGAACATAGATCGTATCCCAATCGAGATATGTTCCGATAGTATCACCATAGTCATAGTCCTTGTTTCCGTCTGCGATCCAAGCTGCGATGGGGAAGAAAGCTATGTTACCCTGTGTATACTGATTTCTCATACTGTCTGAAGGAGTGCCATCGAAATCGTAAGGATAGCATACGTTGTATTCATTGTACATCTTGATCATCATATCGATCGCTTCGATTGTTTCAGCGGAATCAAGAGTCTGAGTTGTACCGTTTGCAATGTTGGCACCGTTAGACATCATGAGCTGCTCAAAGGTTTCAACCTGATAGCCGCAATAGCCCCACTGATCGATCTGTCCGTCGCCGTCTGTATCCTTTGTAAGTTCTTCACAATAGTCGATGAACTTGTCCCAGGTCCATTCACCCTTTTCCCAAAGATCTCTGGGATCCTCAAGACCTGCATCATCAATGAGCTTCTTGTTGAAGCCGAGAGGATAGGTTGCCTCTACCTGCTTTTCAGCTGATACACGAGCAATGATACAAACCTTACCGTCACCGAGATCGAGATACTTCATAACTGTCTGGTTTGTTAAGATATCTGCATCTGCAGGAAGTATTTTTCTTAAATCTACTGCCATATTTCCGAGCTGAGCGGGAATACCCATACCTGTATCTACAAGATAGAGCTCACAGTCAGGAGTTCCGGCAAGGATAGAAGTATTAATGGAGTCTTTTGTTCCATTGTAGGTAAGGTTCTGCCAATAGAACTTGATGCCGTACTTGTCTTCAATCTTCTTGACATTGTCCCACTTAGCCTGAAGGACTTTACGGTTGAATGCCTTTGTTTCAAGCTTTGAAGCATCATCGCCTTCTTTATCCTGGTTTGTTACCCAGTCTGACGCATCATCCATATGGTCATCGGAATCGTAGGCCTGAACCCACCAAGAGCCTATGGTTATGGTGGAAAGCTTCTTTTTAGCTGCTGCATCACCGTTATCTACGTTTTTTGTTTTTTGAGCGCCGGCAACATCGCCATTCGCTACAACCTGAGGCTCTGCAGTCTCACCTCCGCATGCCGCGAGAGACAAAACCATAGCTGCGCTTAAAACTGCAGCGAGTAACTTTTTGGTTTTAAACATTTTTGTATCCTCCCTATTATTCTGCCTTGCTGATCACATCAACCGCATAAACTTCCCATGCAGTCTGTGCCTCGCACTGAAGCATTGCGCCCCATTTTGTCTTATCTTCTCCATATACTGCTACAAGCTGGTCATAAGAAATGTATGCATAGCCATTATCGATAATAGCTTCACCCTGTGCACATCTTCTCCAGCCGCCGTCTGCCCAAGGGAAGAGGATCCAAAGAGAGTTGTCTTCACTTGAGAATTTAACCCTAATGTAAGATCCGGGAACGATCGCATCGAAGATATCGGATGTGATCTCAAAACCATTCTGTCCCCATGCCGATCCGCTTGTTACGAAGTCAGGGATATTAACGATATTGTTTGCTGCAGGGATAGAGCCGAGTTTTCCGACCTTAATGCCGTAAACTTCCCATGCAGTCTGTGCTTCACACTGAAGCATTGCGCCCCACTTGGTCTTGTCTTCGCCGTAAACCGCTACAAGCTGATCGTATGTGATGTATGCCTTATCGCCTGTGATAAGAGCCTCACCCTGTGCACATCTTCTCCAGCCGCCGTCTGCCCAAGGGAAGAGGATCCAAAGAGAGTTGTCTTCTGAACTGAAGGTTACTTCGAGTGCAGTTCCGGGAACGATCGCATCAAAGATATCGGCTGTGATCTCAAAACCATTCTGGCCCCATGCCGATCCGCTTGTTACGAAATCAGGGATTGAAACAGCGTTGGTAAGAGTAGGTCTCTCTGCCTTCTGTCCAACCTTTACGCTGTAAACTTCCCAAGCTGAATCAGATTCACACTGGAACATCTTGCCCCATTTTGTCTTGTCTTCGCCGTAAACGGCAACAAGCTGTTCATATGTAACCTGTGCAACATTCTTTGAGCCATTCTTGTACGCAGCGTTCTGTGCGCATCTTCTCCAGCCGCCGTCTGCCCAAGGGAACAATACCCAAATGTCTCCGCTTTCGGAGCTGTAACTGATCTCGATAGCAGAGCCGGGAACAAGTGCTGCATCAAACTCGTCTGTAACCTCAATACCGTTCTGGCTCCATGCTCCGCCGCTTGTTACAAAGCCTTCAAAGTTAACCGGATTCTTAACAAGATACAGGCCTGAGAAATCGGGTGCATCTTCTACCGTAGGTCCTACAAAAGCTACAGTAGTGTCAGCTACAGGAATAGTGTTTCCTGCCTTGTCAAGGAATGTAAGATCATCGATCAAGAGAACAGCATTTCTTTCTACGCCGCCCTTTTTGTCCTTTGCAGCTGCATTCTCATTAAGAAGTACAATGAAAATGTCTTCATTGGAATCAAAGGTCTTTCCTTCGGGCACTTCATAAGAAAATACTCTTGATCCTGCTCTGTCAAGGAAAGGAGACCAATGCCATTCTTCCTTTTCATCAACAACTTCTGTTTTACCGTCTTCGTCCGTAACACTGAATTTTCCGATGAGATTACCTGCTGAAGCATTGGGCAAGCCGTCTTCATCATTTCCCCAAAGTGTTACTTCAATTGTTGCAACATCTGCTGCTTTCTCGCCGAGAAGGGCATAAACATCAAATGCCACATAGGTTTCAAGATTAGCTTTTACATTGCTTACCTTTACAACCTTGCTGCCATCAGCCTCTGCCAATTCCATTTTGGATTCGTCAGCTTTTCCCGATCCCTTGAAAACAGATGCAAAACCGTAATTTCCGTCCTCGAAGTCAATGCTGGGTGTCTTCTTAACAAAGACAGGAGCTGCTGTCGGAACAGGTGTGGGGGTAGGTGTGTTTGTAACAACAATTTCTGCTGCCGGTGTAGGTGTAGCCGTTATCGTTGCCGGCCCCTGATTTCCGCTTCCACCGCAAGCCGCAAGTGATACGACCATTGCGAGTGATAAAGCAAGTGCTAAGACTTTTTTCTTCACAATTAATTCCTCCCTTATTTTTTTAGGTTTTAACCCACTATACCGCTTCTTTCTACGCCTTCTATGAACCGTTTCTGCAATATCAGATAGATCACTACCATCGGAACAATGATAAGGATAGTTCCCGCAGAAACATAAAGCTTCTGAAGCGGAGGTTCCAATATCCTGTCCTGATTGGCGATCACGCCTGCAAGAGACGAGATCCTTTTACTGATCACAATGTTATCGCTGATGTTGAACAAGTTGGCGAAAAATGTGTCATTAAACTGCCATACGACTGAAAAGACCGTAACAGTAATGACGGATGGCATTGCATTTACGAGCATGATCCTGAAATAGGTATACCACAGTCCCGCACCGTCTACGAGCGCCGCCTCTTCTATTTCTTTGGGCAGTCCTCTGAAGAACTGATTGAAAATGTAGATATACAGACCGGATCTCAACCCGCATCCGAGAAGGGACATGACGATCATGGGGAGCGGTGTACCCATGATTGACACTCCTCCTTTAAATAGCAGGGTGAAGAGTCCGAAAGGATCAATCTCTTTAAAAGTTATATACAGCGGAAGCATTATTGCATGATTCGGAATAACAATCATGACAACAACGAATCCGAACAGTATCTTTTTAAACGGAAAATTGAATCTGGCAAAGCCATATCCGACCATTGAGCATACAAGCAGCTGGATCAGTGTGCAAATTGCTACCAGACCCATGTTTCTGCCAATGGTTTTCCAATAATCCATACGTTTGATAACGAGTTGATATTTCTCAAGTGTAGGATAATTGGGAAATATAAACATTATAGGATCGTAAGCATCCTTGTCCGAGGAGATAGAGTTAACAAACATTCCGATAACCGGTGCTATGATCACATAGGCAACTCCCAATATGACCAGAAAACTCAGAAGACTCACGAGGAATTTTTTCAACTTTTTGAAATAAGCATTGCGACGATAGGGATCAGCCAGTTCATGCTTTGCTTCGGTAAAAAATTTCTTTACTTCCGCTGTTTTAATACTTAGCATTTCAATTCCTCTCCTTCCTTAGTTATAGTAGAACGTTCGTTTTTGTATCAACCCGACGATAATAACAAGAATTCCGCAGGTGATTATCGTGCTCACCAGAGTCATTACCGAACCAAGTCCGAAGTTTTTCTCGGAAAACATAACGTCGTACGCCAGATCAACGATCTCACTCTTGGAAAATGCATCGACAATGGTATATACGATGTTGGTGATGATGTGAGGCATTACCATCGGGAAGGTTACCTTCCAGAAGGTCTCATAGGCTGTTGCTCCCTCGATCCTGGAAACCTCATACAAAGATCCCGGAATTGACTGCAGCGCTGCGATGAAGATGATGATCTGAACACCCGATGCCGAAATAATAGTGTTTATCCTGTCAACCGCCTGAGCGATGTAATCCAAAAGCTTGACCGGAATACCCAGGTTCATAAAGGTGGATATCAGGTAATCAATGTCAAAGGCAAGCATACCCGAGGAAGACGCGGTGATCTCCGCTGCCTGAGTCGCCACACCGCCGTTCATCATTTTTTCTGCCAGCTGAATGGCTTCTGTGATGGCATCTCCGTTAAGTATGATCGGAAGGAAGAATATAGCACGTACCAGGCCTCTTCCCTTGAACTTTCTGTTAAGCAGCATCGCCATGAACAAACTGAAAAACGTGATAAGCGGAACATCGACCAGCATGTTCATTACAGAGGTCGTCAAAACCTGCTTGAATGATCCGTGAACTCTGAAAGCATAGATCAGATTCTCCAGTCCGGTATATTCCAGTGTATATCCCACCGCTCCCATTTCCATTTTGGAAAGCGAGAAGGTGACTGCCATAACAAGCGACCGCACATAGAAGATCAGGAATCCGATGAACCAGGGACTGATGAACAGCAGACCCGCTATAGCTCTTTTTCTTGTGAGGGACAGTTTTCTTTTTTTCTTCATTTTGTTCCCTCCACTCTGTAGCTTAAGCCGTTTACCGTAAGTCCGTCGATGGTTCCTGCGCTCTTTCCGTAGTTCACATAGATCGTAACTCCGTTATCATATACGATCTTTCTGAGATCTCCGTTGATCGCGTGATCCACAATGCATGCGCCGGAAACATGTTTTAAAGCATCATTTACATATGCATATGCATCTGCAGCTTCGTTCTTCCATGTCTCATAAGTAGTTGCATAGTATCTGTTCATTGCCGTATTCTTCATCTCACTCGAATTCTTTTCGGTGAACACGTAGTGAGGAGCCGCACCGTTCTCAACGAGTTTAAGAAGAGTAGGTGTGAGATCCGGCGAATCGTCAAAGTTCAACAGGTTGGATGAGTAGTCAATGCAGCCGTGAACTATCATTTCGTATAAAGGTATCCTTGCATCGATGATCGGATAATCGTTATCTTCCATCGGTGCGTTCAGGATGTTCTCTGCATATCCGAAGGCGTAATCATTTGCTTCATTGATCAGAAGCGACTTACCTGTTTCCTCCAGCTTGTTCAGGTTTGCACAGACGATCTCAAGCGCCTGCTCACGATCGATGACTTCGTTACGCTTTTTGTCGGAAGAAAGGTAGCTTCCCAGATCCCTTAAGGAAATACCGTCCACATCATATCTGCCTATCTTTTTGGCAAATTTCTCAACATAGTGGCTCAGGTACTTGGGGCTCATAATGTCATAAAGATTTTCGGAATAGCCCAAACCATAGATGTTTCTGAGGGTTGTGGGATTGGTAAGTCCGAAGGATGCCGCATATCCGGCGCCATAGTAACGTGCGCCTTCAATGTTATAATCAAAATTCGCTCCGAAGGAAACCTTTTGGAATGCAACATCCGCATAGAGCTTTCCGTTCACGCCCTTCAGGGTTTCGTTCAATTCCTCAAGTCCGTGTTTTCCTCCAAGTTTGCCTGTTACGTTTATCCTGTCGGGCATATTGTGATTAACGCCCTTGTTAAACCAGCCCTGAAGGTTCATGATCTGCTTTTTGATCCCCAGACTCTGAAGATCCTCAGCGATCTCACCCGCTTCATCAAAGGAAGTCATGGATTGTATCCTGTAGGTGAGCTTTCCGAGAACGTGGTTGGTTGCCCTGATTCCGGAAATAATGTCATAGTAGAACGGAATGTCTCCGTCTTCCGTCTTTGGTGCAAGAACACCCTCCGAAACGAGTTTGTTCCTCATGTAATTTGCAAGCCCTGCATATCCCTTGTTTTCTTCGGTAAGGAAGGTGTAACGGACCTGAATGTTCATGTCGTAAAGTTCCTTTTCCATAACGAAAACATCCGTGGTGGAATTACCGAAGTTCTTAAGGTTATCCGCGTTTCTCAGATAAAAGGTTGCATAGGCCGAGTTGTAACTGTTAAGTCGTCCCGAAATGTCTGCAACGAGAGCTGCAATTGTCGCTCCCTTTTCCACATTTACAAGCAAAGAACGGTCTTCTCTGCATATGCCCCAGAAAGAGAGTTTCACGGGATCAACGTTTTCCAGTGAAGTGTAGCTTTCCACCAGGGGATCTATGCTGTAAAAATACTGACTGTATCTCACCTGATCCTTCTTGCCGTTGTTGAATTCGATCAGAGAGCCGGAGCCGTTGGGGACCACCGTATAGCCGGTTTCTTCTGTGCTTGCCGCTCCGAAGTACTGCAGGAGCTTGATGTTGTAAACAAATCCCGCACCATCTTCCTTTATATGTCCGGTGGGAATGTTTACCACTACCGAGTCTCCGTCAAGCCTGTAATCCAACGGAATCTCAAAATAAATGGCAGATGCGCTCTCAGGCTTGTAATCACCTATGGTATAAATGTATCTGACACCGTTTTGAATGGATTCATAGGTCATTTGGTTTTTGGCAACAGAATGATCATAAGCGGAATATGTACCGATTTTGGCAACTGCATTGTAATAGTCCAAAGTGAAAGCGGATTTCATATATCCTTTTAATGATTTGTTCTTAGCCAGCGGATCCGTATCCGCATCCAGGGGGTTCGAATAGGTCACACTGCCGTTTCTCTTGTCATACACGGCAACATAACCTGTCTTTGTGTCCGTATAAAGCTTTAAGATCTCATTTTCCGCAACAAGATCGTAGCCGGGAACTTTCACATCCTTATCAGACAGCGGAGTATAACTCGTTCCCACTTCGTATTCATAGTCTGTGAGATACTTCTTATATCCTTTGTTTAACACAACATGGAAAAGATAGTAAATCAGGTAGATGACAATCACCAGAGCAACGATCGAGATCACCGCAAGTAATGCGATCTTGCCTTTAGACATAGGTTGTTTGATCTTTTCTTTCATGCCCGCCTCCTATGCCTTGAATATAAGCTCTCTGTATACGCTTACGAAGAAGTTTACCACCGATCCCAAAAGGTTGCTGAGCAACAGGATCAGGAAAACTATGATCAGAAAAGCAACAAATGTAAGCAATACAGTGATCAATGTTTTACCGAGTGAATAATTGTGCACCTGCATAATGCCCATCATCATCAAAAGAAGTCCGTAGGCTATGCAAACGCCCAAGATCAAAGTGTAGAAAACCTGTTCACCTTCGGCAAGGAAATGACTCACGATCGTGGTCAGGAACATTCCGAAGGTAATTGGGAAGGTTCCGTAGCCGAGGGCAATGGCAATATCTTTTAAACGGCCCTCACCGTTCATGAGACAGGTAATGGACCAGTTGCTGACACACAGTATCAGATAGAACGCCAGGATTCCGATCAATTCATACAATGAATCAACTCCTCTGCTGTCGATCGTGTTTACCACGAAGCCGGAACTCAGTCTGTTGGTGGTGAAACTGATCGAGAAAAGGATGACCAGTACGATCGCAAGAAGAACACTTCCTCTTTCCTTGTGTCTTATCCAGTAAAAACCGTCCATGGGATGCGACATTGTATAAAAGAAATATTTGATTTTATTCCTTAAGGAATTCTCATTCATTCTCTGTCGCTCCCTTCCGTTTCTTGTAAAATTTCTTGTAAACTATCAGCGCAATGACAAGGATCGCAACACCCGTAAGTACATAACCGATGTAATCGACCAGTATCTGATTCCTGTATCTCTTAAACGCTATTGAATAATAATCTTTGTTTTCACCGATCTTCAGATACTTCATGGCATTTTCGTAATCGCCGGAGGAAAGGTAGGCCTTTCCTATGCCTACGTTGGCCAATTCATTGTCCTCATCGAGCTGAAGAACTCTGTTCCAAAGGGCAACCGCCTGAGACTCATCTCCGTCGTATCTTAAAGCTACGGCTTTGTTGATGAGATCTCCGTATTCCGTAACATCGAAGATCGTGATGTCTCCCTTTGTATCGTCAAGTACGACTATCTTGTCGCCTATGGCTTCGATCGCAGAAGGAAGCTTAAAGGTACCCTTTTGGGTGCCGAGGCCTCCGAATATGTACAGAAGATTGCCTTCGTGATCGTAGGTGAAGATCCTGCCTCTCTTACTGTCAAGACAGGAGTAGATACCATTGTCTCTGTAAACCACATCGATAAACTTCGATGCTCCGGAGTAATCCGTGTTTCCGTCGATCAGGAGGTCACCTCCGAGGTTCTCGTTCTCGCCCTTCTTGATAACGTCCTGCCCCGAAGGGTTCAGCCGGCGCACTCCCTGTATGCCCGTGGCATCAACATTGGTGGCATATACAAAGCCGTCCGGATCGATGTCAAGCCCCGTAAATTCGGTTGCAATGAACAGCTTCTGGTTCGATCTTTCTTCCTTGGTCGCTATTCTTCTCCAGAACTTCTCCCAAAGAGAAATGTTTACCCTGATCGTTCCGAAGAAAGTGGAGAACTGACCGTCGGTTTCAAAAACCATGATGCCTTCAAACATATTCTTGGCTATGCAATACACTCTGTCCGCATAGTCTACGGTAACCTTCAAAGGACTGAAGGAAAATGCCTCATCAAAGCTTTCGGATTGAGGATCCTTGATGATCTGATACAGCTCTTCGGTCTCATTGTCCAGAACAACGATCCTTTTGTTTCCGGTATCCGAAATGTAAAGTCTGTTATTGCTTGAAACGCAGACACCCTCGGGCTTTTTGAACTTGTCCGCGGTACCTTCGTTATCGAAGTCTGTGATCACTCTCAGCACTTCGGTAAGGTCGGAATTCAGCACGACTATCCTGCTGTTTCCGGTATCTGCGATGTATATGTTTCCCGCTGCATCCTTACAGAAATCCTTGGGGTTTGAAAATGCTCCCAGAGGCTGTTCCTCAAAGGTGAAATCGTTTCCTTTGATGATCCTCGTAACCGTGTAAGGCGCAGGTGTGTAATGAATGTATTTCCAATAATCGTAATTGTATGAGTCGTAAGGTTCTCCGGAGTTTGAGGCAAAAGCCTTTATTCCCGCCGATGAAACAAGGATCACAGCAAAGGCAAGAATGGCCGAAGCAACCTTAAAAACTATTCTATTGCTTTTCTTTTTCATCTTGTCCGCCTTTCGTCAATCCTTCATACCGGAGGTCGTCATGGTCTCCAGGATGTTACGCTGGCAAATCAGGAAGAAAATAATGGGAATTGCCGCAATGATAAAGGTTACTGCCGCAGCAGCTCCCGCTCTTGCCGCACCGCCGGCTCCGATCTGGAACAGTGCGTACTGCAAAGGCTTCAACTGCTCATCTCTTAAGAACGTGCTTCCCGTGTTAGCCCACATCTGCTGGAACTGGAAGATCGCAAGTGTCAGCCATGCGGGTTTAACGTTCGGCATTACTATGCTCCAGAATATTCTGTACTCACTCGCTCCATCAAGTCTTGCCGATTCCATCAGGGAATCCGGAAGCTGTTCCATGAACTGCTTCATGAGATAAAGTCCCATACCGAAGGAACAAGCCGGCAGAACAAGTGCCCAGTAACTGTTGTTAATGTGCAGCCATGAAATGATCATGTACTGAGGTGTCTGAGTAACCGTCCATGAGAACATCATGGAAAGCACTACCATCGAGAACAGGATGTTCTTTCCGGGGAAATTGTGCTTTGAAAGCGGATAGGCAGCCAGCGAAGCAATGATAACGTGGCCGATCATACCGCCGCCCGTGATGATGACCGTGTTCAGGATGTATCTTGAAAAAGGTACCCATGAATCATTCATCAGAACGAAGAGGTCCGAGAAGTTCTCGAGTCCGGGATTCCTTACGAAGATCTTCGGAGGGAACTGGAACAATTCGTCCAGGGGCTTCAAAGCATTGTTTATAACCATTACAAGAGGCATTGCCATAGCCACGCCGCATATGCCCATGAGAACGAACAACAGCGTATTTCCCGCAGCGGAACGGTTAAGTCTCTTTTCGGGTCTCGGGATGAATCCGAGGATCTTTCCCGTTTTATGTTTTTTGATCTTATAGTGTTTGCCCATCATTCACCAACCCTTCTCAGAAGCTTCTGAACAAGCTTGTTGGTTCCTATCATGAGAAGGAACAGTACAGTGGCGATGGCTGAAGCGTAACCCATTTCAAAACGTACATTACCGTAGTCGAGAAGGTGTGTGACAACAGTTGCTCCCGCGTAGTTGACCGACGGGTTACCCAACAACTGAATGGAAACATCACAGATCGCGAAGGAGGAAGTGATCTGCATTACCGCGCCGAACATGAGCTGAGGCTTCATGCTGGGAAGGGTAACGTACCAGAGTTCCTGCCAGCGGTTTTTGATGCCGTCCAGGGCGGCTGCTTCATAAAGGCTCTTATCTATGGTCTGAAGACCTGCTATGAATGCAAGGAAACCTGTTCCGAGGGACAACCACAGCTGAACGATGATGAGCACCGGTAAAACGTATTTTTCTGTCTTGGTCCACTGGACAGCCTCATCAAGGATACCGAGTCTCAACAAAAAACCGTTCAGATAACCGTATCGGTCGCCGGAAAGAATGAGGGTCCAGATCGTATATGCATTTCCGCAGATAGACGGTGCATAGAAGATCAAGGTGAGGAAGGCTCTGAGCCAGCCTCTGAACTCGTTGATGATCCATGCGAACAGCAGGCAAAGCAGGTAAGATACGGGACCTGTGATGACTGCAAGGATCAGAGTGTTCTTTAAGGAGATCATGAAGATATCATCCTCAAGGAACAGCTTGATGTAATTCTTCCATCCCACAAAAGACGGCATCTGCAGCATGTCATAGTAGGTGAAACTCAAGCCTATGGACATGGCTACGGGAAGTACCGTGAAAAAGAAGAATAGAATGAAGTAAGGCGCAAGCATAACATAACTTGCACGATTCTTTTTTATTCTGTAGGAAAGCTTATTTTCCTGAGAAGCTATAACATATGCGCGTTCTTGAATGTCAGCAGCTTCCCTTTCTTTTTTTATCTCTGTCATGAGCGTTTCCTTCCTTTATTCTTCCACTATCTCTATGCCAAGTTCTTCCATCTTGTACTTGATCTCGGCATTGATGTAAATAACCTTATCCATAAGTTCTTCTCTCGGAGAGGATGTGTCCGGATTTGTAACAACCGAGTAGAACGCATTGTTCACGTTTCTCCAGGTGTAGTAACCGCCGGGAACCTGGGGAATACCGCGAACATTTTCCATTGAAGCCACAAGAGCTTCGAAATCATTTACCGGCCAGGACATATTGGTGAAGGCCTCATAGTTGGCTGTGGGAACTCTTGCGGAAGATCCCATGAGGGATTCCATTTCCCGTCCGTACCTTGTCTGAACCTCAGCACTTGTCCACCATTTTACGAAATCCCATGATTCTTCGGGATAGTCGGTGTTTGCCATTATCATTGAAGCAAGTCCCGTGCAGGCTACCGTCCTGTCAACCTGTCCGTTGCCCTTTACGGTTCCGGGGATCGTTGTAAACGACCAGAGGCCCGCGATGTCGGGTGCGGAAACCGAAAGGTTGTTGTAGGTAGTGTAATCGTCAATGATGATCGGGCACTCACCTGTACGGAAACGTTCCTGAACGGAAGTTTCACGATCCAGCTTGTAATCCGTGTAGTAATTGCAGAACAGTTTGAAAACATCCACAGCCGTATCGGAATCAAGATCCGACGCGGTACCGCTCTTGTTGTAGTAGGCACCGTTGTTCTGGAACAGCAGCGAAGCAAAAAGCTGTTCGTTCGGCATCATACCGAATTCCATCTGGTTCTTTGCAAGAACCGTCATTGCCACCTTTACATCATCCCATGTCTTGGGGATCCCGAGGCCGATCTCCGCCAGAATGTCCTTTCTGTAAAACATAACGGGGAAGGTGATGGTTTCGGGAATGGCATATAAGCTGTCACCGTATTTGAACTGTGTAGCCACCGCATCCGGGAATCTTTTAAGCACTTCGTCCGAATCCGGGAACTGTGAAAGATCAAGGACCGCATCACGAATACCGTAGTTAACCGGCGTGTCGTTACCCGTGTAAAGGACCGCACCCGCCGCTACGCCCGTGCTTGCCACCTGTATCGCCACATCGGGGCCTTGGCCCACGAGAGTCGCTTTCAACAGTGTGTTCATATCAACCAGCTGAACGTTTACACTCACTCCGAATTTCGGAGTAAAACTTTCATCGATGAGCTGTTTGATAACGTTTGCCTGGTCACGTCCGGAACCGATCCAGAGCGTGAGCACCTTTGTATCTTTCCCTTCCGCAACATTTCCGATCTGGTTGTAATCGATCACGAAGGAATAGAAAAGTCTTGCTATTTCATGTCCGAGTTTCTTGAAGAAACCGGATTTCTTGTATATCTTCTTTACATTGGGCGAGTAAACGCAAACCGAATCCACCGCCAGAGGCTGGGAGATAACACTTGTGATCCAGTTACCCAGTGCTCTGATGTTTACCTTGAAGGTGGTAAGGACTCTGACCACGTAATCATTGTCCGCAATAAGATCTTCCAGCTGATCGCTCATGGTGAGGAGCACCGTCTTCTTGTCCGAATTCTTTCCCGCAACAACATCAAGCTTTGCAAGGGCCGAATCGACCAGGGCTTTTGCTTCTATGAATTCAGACGTAAGTTTCGGTAAGGAAGCCTCTATCTGATAGTCTCTGTAAGCATCCGGTGCAACACCCGTGATCTTGATGATCTCACGGTATATTCCGTTCAGCTGCTGCAATGCTTCTTCAACCTCGCCGACGATGTCGGCAAATCCGCCGAGTACAACCTCCATGCGGATCGTATGCGTTCCTGCTTCTAAATAAAACTTGTAAGGATCTCCTTCTTCATCGGAAAGGGTGTCCACTCTCCAGTCCTGCTTGTAACCGAAGGCATATGCGGACAATTCCGCGAAAGGAACCTCGCCGTCGATGGTGATCCTTCGGGACACCTCTACGCCTCGCGAGAAATTCTGCTTATCCCTGAGCGCTATCTGATAATAGCCGTCCTCGGGAACCTTGAATTCCCATTCAACCCACTGTCCCACAAGTCTCCAGGAGTTGCCGCCTATCGTATTGTTCAGCAGCACCTTGGGTGAAGCGGGCGATACCTCGCACGATCCCTGATCCTGCTGAGGATAGAGCATCTGAGAGGAAGTCTTTGAGGCACTCTCACCTTCCACGGTGATGACACAGTCGCTCGTGTCCTTCGCCCCCGCCTTGTCCCAGGCTGCCTTTACCGTTTCATAATCCTGTAAAACAGCTTCATTGTTCAATATTACCGAATGGATGAGCATAGGCTCTCTGATCGATTTGATCGTGATCGTATGCTTACCCTTCGTTAAGAAAACCGACAATGCCGAAGAAATGTAGCCGTCGGAATCATATGCAAGTCTGGTCTGCCATTCGGGAGTTTCGACCATCCCGGGCTTGCTTTGATTGCCCTGATTGTCGCTTTTCCATGTCTTTACCGTATTTCCGTTTTCATCGATCTCGATGCCGTCGGAGGTAATGCTCCAGACTCTTGTGAAATTCACAAGCGCAAACTCCTTGAAGGGAAGCTTGCCGTCAATGAAAATGCTCCTCTGAATGTCCGAGTTCTTGCCGGCGATGGGGAAGTACTCAAGAGAAAGCTGATAAAGTCCCTGCTTGGTAACATTTATCTCGAATTCCACAAGGGAGTCTTCGGAAGTAACAACGGAATTACCGCTGACACCTTCGTAGTCCTTGAGGATCTTGGGATCTTTCTTCGATCCGCCCTCTTCGTACCGAACCACATCATCCGCCGTAGCTCTGATCTCTTCGGACGGCTTTTCGCTGTTTTGATAAGCGGCAATATAATCATTGTAGCTTAATGTGTTGTCTCCGATGTTGTACGTATCCAGGATCTGCTCGTAATCATCGTTTGTAAGATCCGTCTTTGCATTGATCCTCACGGTTTCTGTGCATCCGATGATCATTGCCGCAGCAAGAATGCAGGATATGATTTTTTTGCCAAGATTTTTTTTCATGATCTACTCCGCCGTATAAGCTTTTAAATCGGGTAACTTGTCTAAAGTGATAACGCTTTCATGATTGTATGCCTTGATCAGCATGCTCTTTTCGGTATATTGCTCGCTGAGCTTCAGGAAATTTCCCTGTTTTACGAATTCGCCCTGCCATACGCACCAGCAGCCCCACATTGCTCCGTCTCTGAGTGCCAGATCGGGGTCAAAGATGCAGCCGTTTTCGGAAAGCCATACGGGTTTTCCTTCCGATGAAACCTCTTTGAGGGCAAAGAACGAGGAACTCTGCGAAGTGTAAACGCGCTCGCCGGGATATATGTCCGTTCCCACGATGTCGCAATACTCATCTCCCACATACCAGTCGGGATCCTGTGCATTCCACAGCCAGATGAGATTGTTGAGCCCCCATTCGTTCTTCAGGCGTTCATACATGAGTTTGTACAGCTTCTTGTAGGACTCTCCGCCGGAATTTCCCCACCAGAACCATTTGCCCGCCGCCTCATGCAGGGGTCTGAAGATCACGGGGATGTCTGCCTCGGCCAGGGGCTTGAGTGCCGCACCGATGGCATCTATGTCTTTGATCAGCATATCATAACCGTAGCTGTCACTTCCGTTTAAAGCCTTGGTGAGATTGAAATTGGTGCTGTCGCTGTAGAAGCTGCGCCACCATTCCCTGGTGCAGTACTTCTCGTCCAGTGTCCAATGCCAGTGGAACTCGACGATTCCGCCCTTTTCCCACCATTGTTTTGCATATTCAACGGTCTTTCCTTCTCCCGCATTTGCAGGCCTTGAAGCGCCGTAGGCGTTCAGGTCCATTGAAAGGATCGCGGGATCTTTTCCCGTTGCGGTGCGAACGAGGTACATTTCCCCGCCGCCGTAGCCGTCGTCACAAACCTGTCCTGCCAGAAAATTCTTTCCGTATATGTCACAGATGTAATTGTATAATCTCTTTGTATTTTCACTTGCGTCGGGATTTGAAAGTTTTCCCGAAACCACGTACATTCCTTGGTTCACAGGTTCAGCCGTTACGATCTCCAGATAATCAAGATATATCCAGCCCCATGACTTGGAAACCTTGATATCGTGAGCTCCTTTTGTGAGATATATCCTCGTTAAGGGTGTTTCTTCGATGAATTTTTCTCCCACGGATATGGTTCCCACAAATTCATCGTCAACGCTTACGTTGTTGGTCTTATCTCCGCCTATGCCCTGTTCTTTAAAGATCAGATCGTAGAAGCCGTCCTCGGGGACCGTGACCTTAAAGGTGCAGGTATCGTTGTCGTTTTCAAAGCCTTTAACGTAGGCTTCTCCGGAAATCTGTCTGCTGCCCTTCATGGCCACAACCTTGACATTTCCCGTAAGTACGGCGTTTTCCGCTTCGTACCTGGCAAGCACTTCCGGAACGAAGGGCTCCGGCGTGGGTGTGGGTGTTGAAGTTGCAGTGGGTGTGGGCGTTGCGGTAACAACAGGCCGTTCCCCGCTTCCGCCGCATCCTGCCGTTGCAAGTATCAGGAACGCCGCCGCACTCAGTGTGATTTTAGAGAAAAGTCTATGCATTTTCCAATTCCTTTAAATTCTTTTCGATGAGGTCGATCCTCTGCTTTACGCAATCTGCCGAACGAAGAGGATCCGAAGGGGTATTGAAAACGTAATCCGTAAGTCTTTCAATGTCCGTTCCCGCCACATGAAGCCTCGTGTCGCTGGCTGCATAGTAGATCCAGATCTTTCCGTCATCATCCTTGATCGCACCGTTGGTGAAAGCCACGTTTGAAACGTCTCCCACTCTCTCCCAGCCTCTGGGTCCGATGAGGAACCCGCCGGGTTCTGCGATCACCTTAGAGGGATCTTTCAGGTCGGTAGCGAAGCAGTAGATAACGTATCTGAGGCCCGCTGCCGTGTTTCTTACGCCGTGAGCGATGTGTATCCAGCCCTTTTCGGTCTTGATGGGCACCGCACCGGCTCCGTTCTTGGATTCCGTAATGGTGTGATACTTCCTCAGGGAAGTCATCTTCTCTTCGTCGATCACCGCATGTGTGATGTCATCACAAAGCCCGAAGCCTATACCGCCGCCGCTTCCGGTCTCTATGAAATCGTCCATGGGTCTTGTATAGAAGGCATATTTTCCGTTGACAAACTCGGGATGGAGCACCACATTCCTCTGCTGAGGAGAGTGAAGCGTAACGAGATTCGGTAATCTCTCCCAGTTCTCAAGGTCCTTCGTTCTGACTATGCCCGCTGCCGCAACTGCCGCAGAGAGGTCATTGCTCTTTGTATCCTTGCTCTCGGAGCAGAAGACGCCGTAGATCCAGCCGTCCTCGTGAGCCGTGAGGCGCATATCGTAAACGTTTGTTTCATCCTTTGCCGTATCGGGAAGAAGGATGGGCTTGTCCCTGAACTTGAAGCCGTCCACCGGACTCTCACTCTCCGCTACCGCGAAGAAGGATTTTCGATCAGCACCCTCGACTCTCGCAACCAGGCAGTACTTGTTGCCCAGCTTGATCGCTCCCGAATTGAAGGTCGCGTTGATCCCCAGTCTTTCCTGGAAAAAGGGATTTGTTTCTTTGTTCAGGTCATATCTCCAGATGACCGGAGCCATTTTTCTTGTAAGCACCGGATTCTTGTATCTGTCATATATGCCGTTGTAGAAGTCCGTATTGATGCTGTTTTTTCTTTCGATAAGGTCACGGACCTTCTTTTCTTCTATATAATATCTTTCGTGTATCATTTTGTCCTCTTCATCATCTCTATGCAAAGCCTGCCGTTGTGATACGGGCATTTCCACGGCTCAACGATGGGCTTTTCCATATCGGGCCTGCCGTCCTTGTCCGTTCTCCAGAACCATTCGCCGCCGTCTCTGTTGTCGGTGAGCTTGGTCTTTATGAATTCCCAGATGTCCAAAGCAGCTTCCTTGTATCCGGTCTCTTCCGGATGCTTTTGCCATGCGTTGTAAAAACCGACCACAGCCTCAGCCTGTACCCACCATATCCTCCACTCGTTGACCTTGCCGTTCTCGCACTCGTTCGCAAGAGAGTGGTTATAGTAGGCGACGTTCAGTATCTCCGCTTCAAGGGTGTTGGTGATGGGCGTCATCAATTTCTTGTAATGCTCATCGCCGAGAATTTCAGTTCCTCTGTCCACCAGCCATGCGGTCTCGATGTCGTGTCCGTAGGAATGAAGGTCTATGAGGGAACTCATGTTATTGTCAAAGAAAACTTCCTGTCTGCGCTTTGTGGGATTGAATATCTTGAGTCCGATCATATCAAGGATCCACTTGAGTCTCTCTGCAACTTCATTTCTGTGGCTAACGCGGAAGAATTCGGTATAGGCTTCAAAAACATGGAGCAGTGTATTCATGGTCCTGTCGGCCATAACGCCGTTCTCGGAGAGCTTGTCGTTTTCTATGCCAAAGAACTCCTTGCTCTGTGCCTCCTTGTAGCCCACTTCGTCCTTGCACTTGATCTCTACCAGACGGAAGAGGTCCGATGCCGTCTTCAGCGCTTCGGGATTTCCGAACGCATCATAATAGGAAGAAAGTGCATATATCGCAAACGCCTGATTGTATGTATGCTTTGTGGTATCAAGCGGTTCTCCCTTGTAGTCGAGAGACCAGAACACTCCGCCGTTCTTCTTGTCCAGACATTTGTCCTCAAGGAATCTGTATGCGTGATCGGCATATTCCTTCAAGCTCTTATCCTTTAAAGCAAGATAAGCATTGGAGAAAAACCACAATATTCTGCTGTTTAAAATGCAACCTTTTTCAGCTTTTTTGTCGACCGCAAGGTCAGAATCCACGTAACCGTAAAAGCCACCGTTTTCCTCATCTTTAAGATTTTCCCAAAAGGGGATCAGCTTGTTGCAAAGATGAGCTCTGAATTCATCATAAAGTGCCATTTTTTCTCTCTCCCAAACCGTTAAGCGAATTTCTTCCCACTTTCTTTTTTAACCATTATATCCGCATAAAAAATTTAATCATCACGAAAAATTGATAAACATATTGTTTAATTGATTGATTTTAGAATTTAGTAAGTAATGCACAATTCAAAGCCCGATTTTTTGTGCATTTTGCATAAAAGCATTTATCTTAACCTCTTGTTTTCCACTTAAATCTACTTGAATTTAGCGAAATTTTACCTAAATATGCTTGCTAAAATTTAGCCTATATGCTAAAATATATATGATTATTGAAAGCATATATAATTCTTGTTTAAATATTTTGCACAAAAACTATTTAAAAGTCAGTTCAATTTGCCAAATCATTTTAGGAGGGGCTAAAAAACCATGTTTACCAGAACCCTTGTACATGCGATAACAGAAATGCCGAAGCTTCTCGGCGGAGCGGTAATTACCCAATATTTACCTAAAAGTTACTCTAAGGATCCTTCCGCTTCAAGCACCCTTTTCACACCTTTGGCTCTCGGTCACATCAGCCAGCCCGCGGGGATGCGTCTTTCCTTCGGTCCCGTACCGGCTTATTGCATTTTCTATGTAACAAAAAACAGCGGTGTGATCACCTCCGGTGCGCAAAGCTATGAGATGCCCCAAAGCTCTCTTTTGATCTTCGACTGCAGTGTTCCTTTCTCCTTCGTCACGGACAAAGGCTTTGAATATGACATTATTTACTATACCGGACCTCAGAGCACCTGGTTCTATGACCTCCTCACCGTAAATCTCAACAACACCTCGGTCTTTCACCTGCCTTCCTTCGCCTCCACGGGTCTGAGTTCCTCTCTCCGTCCGCTTCTGCCTTCCGGCGGACAGTCACACGAGATCGGGCTCCTGGCGTTCCACAGATATATGACCGACTTTTTTACGGAGGCGGCGGACTACTCCTCCCCCACCCACAAGGAATCCGAAGATGCCGTTCCCGATTACCTTCGTGTGGTAAAGGAGTACATAGACAACAACTTCTACAAAAACATCACGTTGGATGAGCTTGAAACCCTGTTCTTTGTCAACCGCTACAAGGTCTGCAAGGATTTCACCACCTACTACTTCATTTCCCCCATACAGTATCTTCACCGCACGCGCATCAAAAAAGCGCAGCTTCTATTAAAAGAAACCACGCTTAAGATCCATGAGATCGGTTATCAGGTGGGTTACGAATCATCCACCCAGTTTATAAATCATTTTAAGAAGCACACGGGCAAAACTCCCGCAGCCTACAGAGGCTGAGGTCACCTCTTCTTCAACGGTTATGCCTGTTTAACGTGTATCAATATGCTTTGGAAATCGCCCCAGGTCTCGCAGATCTGTATGCCCGCGTTCATCAGCGTCTTTCCGGTGAGAACCTTCGCGGAGCCTTCTTCGCCCATTCCGCTCGTATAATCCGTACCGTCTTCGTTCAGAAGGCGGTATTTTTTGTCAGGGTCCAGACCGAAGAGTTTTACGTTCCTGCTCTTCACGTTCGGGCGCTTCATCACGTTGACCGCGGTGACGAGAGCTTCCGTTTTGTCCTTTGCAACGCTCATCCATGAGTCAAAGCAGCCGTTTTCCGAGTAGGAAGCCAGCCTGTAGTAGTCGCCCGCTCTCACGATGTCGTTGAACTTGTGATACATCCTGACCTGCTCGGGGATCATGTTCCTGTCCTCTTCAGGTATCCTTGTAACGTCCAGCTCGTATCCGAAAGTACCGGCAAGTGCCACATGTCCGCGGGTCTTGAAGGGTGTGGTCCTTCCGACGCAATGGTTCGGGCAGTCGGAAATGTGCGCGCCCATGGCGGAAAGCGGGAACACCAGCTCATTTCCTTCCTGTATCCTGAGTCTTTCCACCGCATCCGTATCATCGGAAGCCCAGATCTGCGGGCTGTAATAAAGCATACCCGCGTCGAACCTTCCTCCGCCGGAGGCGCAGTTTTCCAAAAGCAACTTCGGGAAGTCGGTGATGAGCCTCTCCTGAAGCTTGTAGACGCCCAAAGTGTATCTGTGGTAAAACTCGCCCATACGCTCCGCAGGCAGCTCCGCGCTGCCTATGTCTGCCAGCGGGCGGTTCATGTCCCACTTAACGTACTCAATATTGGCGCTGTTCAAGACCGTTTTTACTTTATTATAAATGTAGTCCGTAACGTCTTCTCTTGTGAAATCCAGGACCATCTGGTTTCTCGCAAGTCCCGGCTTTCTGCCGTTCACCTGTATCGCCCAGTCGGGATGAGCCCTGTAAAGGTCGGAATCCGGGCATATCATTTCCGGCTCGAACCATATGCCGAACTTCATGCCTCTCTTGTTTACTTCATCCACCAGGTACTTGAGGCCGCCCTTCAGTTTTTCCTCGTTTACGTCCCAGTCCCCGAGAGCGCGGTTGTCGTCAAAGCGGTTTCCGAACCAGCCGTCGTCCATGACCAGCATCTCTATGCCCAGCTTCGATGCGCAATCCGCAATGTCGATCAGCTTCTTCTCGTTGAAGTTGAAATAGGTCGCCTCCCAGTTGTTGATGAGGATGGGCCTCTTTTTGTCGCGGTAGTAGCCGCGGATCAGATGCTCCCTGTAGAGGTCGTGGAATGCTCTGCTCATGCCTCCGAGGCCCTCTGCCGAGTAAACCAGTATCGCTTCCGGAGTATTGAATTCTTCATTATTATTAAGCGTCCAGGAAAAATCCTCGGGATTAATGCCTGTCATCATGCGCACGGAATCAAACTGACTCCTTTCGATGACGGTCTTGTAATTACCCGAATAAACAAGATCCTGTCCGTAAACCTCGCCCTTGTTGTAATCCGCATTCTTCTCAAGCAGGCATATGAACGGATGATGCTGCGCACTCGATACTCCCCTCTTGGAGCAGGTGCCCTGCACTCCGTAGCCCACTGCCGTGCGGTCGATGGCCTTTTCTCTAGCCCAGGATCCGAAAAGAGTGATCTTGTCGAAATCGCGGTTATCCATGTCCAGAGAGGTTGACATGGCTTTTGTAAGCTTCAGCGTCTTGCCGGACCTGTTGATCACCTTCGCGGATCTCGCGATGGCATCAATGCCTTCAAACACGGAATAAGAGAGGACAACTTCGATCTTTGCCTCTTTGTCTTCCATCGTGATCTCAAGAGTCATGGAATCTTTTTCGGTTCCGAAGGTTGCGGGAAGTCCCGGGAGCTTCTTTTTGCCGTTAATGATGCTGTGGCTCTTGTAGGTAAGCTTGTTGGCTCTGTGGCCGTTCTCATCCTCAAGGCGCAGGGCGGATTCCCTGAAATCTCCCACTCCGTGCGTGGGATACTCAAACGGGAAGCAGTCGTAGAAGCTTAGCCTGTCCCTCTCGTTCTTCTCCGGAGTGAACGGGGCTTCAAAGATGCGCATCAGGTAGGTTACGTCGTCATCGGAAATCTTTTTTCCGTAATAAGCATGCCCAAGAAAGCCTTCCTCGCTCACGATTCCCATAATGTAGGAGGTGCGGGGTGTATCAAGCTTAAAGATGCGGGCAGATCCGTCAAATGTGATATTCATAGAGTTTCTCCTCTTGATCTGTGCGGGTCTAAACAAGGGTTCAGCCCGATTTAGATACAGTATATCTTTGTGCTCGGGAAAAGGCAAGCGGAAAATGGCGGCTCTCTTGTCCTTCTGAAAGCATAAAATCTTTCTGAGAATTATTGACAGATGTATGCAAAATGCCCTACAATTTATATAAATTTCAGTAAAGAAGAAAGGCGCCGTTATGGAGAAAAAGATCAATCAAGTTGAACAGGATATGGAAGAACAGAATATAGATGAACCGAACATGAATGAACAGGATATGGATGAGCCGAACATGGATGAACAGGATATAGATGAACAGGACGCAGAAGAACAGGAAACCGAAAAAAAGGAAGTAACACTGCGGAGACCCCTCATCATTCTTGCGGCTCTGCTGTTGATCCTTTTGCTTCTTTTATTGATCCGATCCTGCGGCAAACGAGACAATGAAGTGCCGGTTACGCCCAAGGTCGAACTGTCCGACCTTACTCCACGTGATACCTTCTTTTTCGGTGTTTACGAGCAGGATAATGACCTCAGTAACGGTAAGGAACCCATAGAATGGATCGTTCTTTCCAAAGAAAACGGCGAAGTGTTCGCAACAAGCAAATATTTAATCGAAAATATGCCCTATAATGATGAGAATGTCGGAACGACCTGGGAGACCTGTACTTTGCGCAAATGGCTGAATGAGGATTTTCTTAACGAAGCTTTCACCGACGAAGAGAGAAGCCGCCTAAAAGCACAGTACCTTATAAACGGCGACAATGTTAAAAACGGTCTTGACGGTGGTAATGATACGGTAGACCGGATATTTCTTTTATCCTATGATGATGTGGTGAATCCCGCATATGGATTTTCCGGCGATTACACGGAGGACGATATTAACCGCCTTTCTTGGCTTTCTGCTTATGCCCTTTCGAAAAACCCATATCATACCGATCTCGATACAGTAACATCAGCTATCTGGTGGATCCGCATGCCGGGTATCGTTAATACGGAAGTCGGAGGGGTGAACGGCTACGGCAGGGTAGACCAGACTTTTTCCAATACTGCCCCTCTCGGAGTACGCCCGGCAATATGTCTGCATATGTCCGGAAACGCCCCGGAAATAACTCCGACACCTACTCCCGCACGAGAGACGCCTGATTTTTCCGAGCTAAACAAGGGCGATGTCTTTACCTTCGGAGAATATGACCGGGATAACAATCTTGGAAACGGCAAAGAACCGGTTGACTGGATAGTTCTCGGTGTTGACAGCGGTGAACTGCTGGCATTGGCTTTGCATCCGCTTGACGCCCGGAAATATAACGATGCATATGCCGAAATAACCTGGGCCGACTGCTCATTACGTGCGTGGTTGAATGATGAATTCTTACACGAAACATTCAGTGAAGACGAAATAAGTATCATTATAAACAAAGAACTTAAAAACAACGACAACCCGGTGTATGGAACTGCCGGCGGCAGTGACACTCAGGATAGGGTATTTTTGCTTTCCGTCGATGATGTCTTAAATCCCGAGTACGGATTCAGCAGCGATCCCGCCGAGCAAGACGCCGGCAGAACCTGTCAGGCTACTTACCACGCAAATATGGCCGCAAAATGGAGTCCGGCTGCAACAGACAGCTGGATACTTCGTTCCCCCGGCATCGACGGATTAACGATCGTATCCGTGACTGACATGGGAGATATTGCTTTTGACGGAATCACCGCAGCCGGCCATAAGGAATATATCCGCCCGGCGATATGGATTAAGATAGGGAAATAGAGGAAATTGTTGGGCCACGCGGACGCAGCGCGGTACGTGGGTACACGATGCAAGTGCGGACGCGGGCTGATTACGTGCAAATCCTCCATTTTGGAGGATTTGCACGTAGGAAATTTTGTTGGGAGTGACAAGAGGTGCGGGCGAAGCCCGCACCTCTTGAGATGGGCGGATCAAAGCATAGACGGTTTCCGTTTAAGCTGCACATTTTTACATTTAGCATGAAAAACAACAAAGTTGTTTTTCACAGACATAGGGACGGACCTCCACAAGCCCATTGCCGGCATGGGCTTGCGAGGTCCATTCCTATGTCCGTGAATACCAAGCTTCGCTTGGTATTTCAATGCTAAGCGAAAAAAAGGACAGTTTCTTTTGAAACTGTCCTCAGAGTGTCGACAAAGCCTTGATGTAATGTGCAAGGCTTTGTCTTTCTTTTTATGTTTTTATAAGTTCAACGTTCGAGGGGCCTTTCGTGATTTCCTTGCATTTTATAGTGACGCGGGATATAGCCTGAGCATTCCACACAGACATCCATAAAATGTTTTAAAATAGTTTCATTCGGTTTAATGCCAGCTTTTTGGCATTCAGCTAAGTATTGGTCTTCAAATACAGATATGCTATAAGTCTTTCCTTGCCATTCTATAGGATGCTTGATACGATCTTCTTTAGACATTTTAAAAAAACAATCTCGAATCTGTTCCATCTCCATTATGGAAGTTAAACTGTTTTGCTCAAGGGTTTTGTGTTGAGCACGTAATAAAGTTTGTTCTTTATCAGATATGAGCAAACATCTTTCCTTTATGCGCGCTAACGAATCCACTGCTTCTGTAAAAGACATTTTATCTTTGTCTTGAATAACATATACTCTCTGCATTTCATGAAAAACATTATGTAATTCCTTATTGGAATGCACATCTGATGTGAAGATTTGTAATTCTTTTAACGGCTTTTCAGCAAGGTCACTGCCGATCCTTAAACGTTCTTCTTCCCTCTTATATGATAAAGCATGAATGAAGTTATCATCATGAGAAAGAAGAGTTTGTACACGAGGCAATTTGAGCATTGCGGTCAAGTCGTATAGGTGTTTTGAAACATCAAAATATTCTTTTCTTTCAAAGTAGAACTCAGCAGCAAGAAGTTTATCAGCAAACATACGTTCAACGCTTATGTTCTGAATAGGAAAAACACCGAGATTAAAGTTGTTTTGCAATATGGCTTTTTCATTCTTGTCGGCGTACTGATATATAAGAGATGCAGTCTTATTGGTTTCGTATGGTTCACTGATCGTAAATGAAGTGGCTTCGATTTTTAGTTTTCCATATCGTTGCAAACGATCATTTATATCTATTTTATACAAGGGTTCGTAGCCGTATATGGTTGTTATCGATCCCTTTCTGTTTTCCTCCAAAGGATCACCCTTTAGACGGCTCATACATGTGTAATTCTGAGTTGATCTTTCAAGCATCCTTTTAGCCTGCGAATTTGAAAGCCCATCAATCTTGACCGTCAAATCTATATCTTCTGAAAAGCGTTTCATATCCAGATATATCTTATAGAGACAGGTTCCTCCTTTGAAAAAAGCAGGAACTTCATCTTGATGTTCTCCAATTTCCTGGAGCACCATAGAGACATAATAATCTTTTTCTATGATACTCGGATTTATACCTGTTCTGTCGGCTATACGCTGGATAATCGAGGCAAACGCTATGTTATCTTCATGTAATTTCATAATATCCCTCCAATATTTCATATAATTTTTCCTGCACAGGACGGCTATAATGTTTATGCCCTATCAGTAACAGTTTTGTGGTATTCAACTCAGTTTTACGTATGTGTTCATAGAACATACCATTGATATTTTTGCTGTCTGTAGCGTATTTTTGTAAGTCCGCAATACCATCAAGTAGTTGGAGATATCTTTTGTTATCTTCGGATATACGAACGCGAGATGCATCAATGTGAAATGACTTTAGCCCTATATCTTTCTTTGCATTATTCACTTTTAAATATGTTTTCTGAGGGAGCCAAGTCGAGACTCCTATCTGATTAAGAAAAGATGGTCCGGTTAAATATCCGTCACCCTTTTCTATATATACGTGCCTCGCAATGATATGTTCATTAGGAAAGGATGTACCAAAGCATGACTGCTGAGGAACAACGTAAATACCATGTGCCAACCTTTTTACTCCGCCCTTTTTTTCTATTCGGCTAAGTTCGGTATTAAACGTTGGCTTTTTGGTGTTCGGTATGGTTAAAAAGTTTTGGATTTCATCGATAAAAAAAACAGGATGAGTTGCCATATATTCATTGATCTGTTCTTGATACATTTGCTTGCCTCCTTGTTATTATTATACAATAAATCAAAGCAAAAGACAACATAGATAATAACAAATATTATGGCATAGATAAAGGTTTGTTACTGTTCAGACGTCACCTTGAACTTAAAGAGCCGATAGAATAGACTTTTTTTATCAAGTCGCTCTATCTTTAATGCGAATAAACAATGTAGTATTTATTTCCAACCTTCTGAGCGATGTTGTAACGAAGCCTTGTTTCTACTTGCTCCGAAAGGTTATTCATATATACTGGCTTTACATCCTCGTACTTTGTTTC
>JAEEGK010001037.1_pt1 | contig 69610 bp, 56 predicted proteins | sample 8958771 | NCBI WGS metagenome assembly JAEEGK01 (sample SAMN16246547, study PRJNA631951) | gut metagenome | biome: gut microbiome; feature: rumen; material: SC-attached | host: Bos | place: Iran: Karaj | collected 2018-10
ATTTGCCTTAGGACTCGTTTATGGATTTATGGTTTATGATTTAGTGGTTTCACTTGAAGTATTCAAGAGAGTTAGAATGTTTGCCAAAGAGTCTGGAATCATTGAAAGATATGATGATTTAAAATTAAAATGGAATAACTCTATCAAAGAAGCTAAAAATAAGTTAAAATTAGATATACATCTACCTAAGGTAGATAATACTAAACTTAAAGAGAAGTTTAGCGAGATGATTTATATTGATCCAAACAAAACTAAATCATCTAACTATGATGAGAATGGAAGACCTATAAAAGAGGACACAAAAAATGAAGAATGAATACAATAGAGTAGGTAAAATACTTAAATCACATGGGATTAAGGGTGAATGTAAGGTTGACTCTAATTCTAGATTTATTGATATTAGATTTAAAGTAGGTAATACCTTATATATTAAAGATAAAGAAGATTATAAACCTATTATCGTTAGATCTAAAAGAGGAACTAACGATAAATTAATTATTGGATTTGAGGGATTTGATACTCCTGAATCTTTATATCCTATTCTTCATAAGACTTTATATGGACTAAAAGATAAATCTATATTAAAAGAAGGAGACCATTTCTATTCTTCATATAAAGGAGCTAAAGTAGTTCAATTTGAAAAAGAAGTAGGAGTAGTAAAAGATATAGTATCATACCCTCAAGGTGACTATTTAACTATTAATACTTTAAATAATGAAGAAAGACTCGTACCTATTAGAGATGAATTTATAGAAGAATTAAATGAAGATGAAAATACTCTTTATTTAAAAGAAATAGAAGGATTAATATAATGATTAGATTTGATATATTAACTCTTTTTCCTGGAATGATATCTCCAATGTTTGAAGATTCAATCCTAAAAAGAGCAATAGACAACAATTTAATAGAGATACATCTTCATGATTTTAGAGAATTCTCTAAGATGAAACACCATAACGTTGATGATTCACCTTATGGTGGTGGAGCTGGGATGGTTCTCATGATTGAGCCTATTTATGATTGTCTCCATTCCATTGATGGCTTTGACAAAGCTTTAAAGATTTTACTTACTCCTCAAGGAGTAAAGTATACTCAAGAAAAGGCTAAGGAACTCAAAGAATATAATCATATTATTTTAATCTGTGGACATTATGAAGGTTTTGATGAAAGAGTAAGAACTTTAGTAGATACTGAAATGTCTATTGGAGATTTCGTCTTAACTGGTGGAGAAATCCCTGCGATGGTAATCGTTGATAGTGTATCAAGATTAGTTCCTGGAGTGCTTCATAATGAAGAATCAGCGCCTACTGATTCTTTTGAAGATAATTTACTTGAATTCCCACAATATACTAAACCATATGACTTTATGGGAATGAAAGTACCTGATGTACTTTTAAGTGGAAATCATAAAGAAATAGATAAGTTTAGAAAGGAAGAAGCTCTTAAAAGAACTAAAGAGAGACGTCCTGATTTATTAGAAAAAAGACAAGGATAAACTCCTTGTTTTTTAATGCTTGATTTTCATTAATATATATGATATATTATTCACGCTGTAAGAAATTATTCCGATATGCAGATGCACATGAATAATGGATTAAAGTAATATTCTATTAGAGGTGAAAGTATGTCACAGCAATTAATTGATGAGATTACTGCTCAATACCTCAAGAGCGATGCTCCAGAACTTCGTCCTGGTGATACAGTTAAAGTAGCTGTTAAAATTGTTGAAAACGGTAAAGAAATCCGTCAACAAGTTTATGAAGGACTCATTATCGCTATTGAAGGTCACGGTGTATCTGAAACATTCACAGTAAGAAAGATCTCTTACGGTGTAGGTGTTGAAAGAACATTCGCAGTTCATTCTCCTAGAATCGCATCTATCGAAGTAGTTAAACACGGTAGAGTTAGAAGAGCTAAGCTCAACTACATTAGAGGTCTTAGTGCTAAAGATTCTAGAATCACAGAAAGAAGAGAAAAGTAGTCTTAAAAGGAAACACTCATTTGAGTGTTTTTCTTTTGCTTTTGTTAAGATTTGGTGAAGATTAGCACTCTACACTTGAAAGTGCTAAAAATTTGAATATAATATAGGTGTAAAGATAAAAAGGAGGAAAATATTATGAGAAATGATTTAAGTATTTTTAATCCAGGATTTGACCTATTTGATCCATTCTTCCCTGATGATTTCTTCAAAAGAGAAGAGAAGGCTGAAAGAAACCTTTTAAAAACTGACGTAGTAGAAAACGAAAACAATTACGAACTTACTATGGATGTTCCAGGTCTTTCAAAAGAAGATGTAAATATTCATCTTGAGAATGGATATCTTACAATCGCAGCTCACAAGAGCAAAAAAGAAGACGAAAACAAGAAACACTTCGTTCGTAAAGAACGTTACCACTATGAAGCTAAAAGAACTTTCTATGTTGGTGATATTAATGAAAATGAAATCACCGCAAAGATTGAGAACGGCGAATTATTAATCACTATTCCAAAAGAACAAGAAAAGAAAGAAGTTAGAAAACAAATTACAATTCAATAATTTTTCTTCTCCGAAGCACCTCAAATAGGGGTGCTTTTTCTTTATTTAATGTTAAAATAAAGAAGGAAATACAAAAACATTGGAATTATTATGAAAAAGATCTTATTAACTGTTTTATGTTCAACATTAATACTTTGTTTAATTTCTTGTAAGAAAACTAGTACTAAGATTAATGGTTGGGGCAAAGAAGAATTAATTGAAGAATTAAGCAAAAAGAACTATTCTATTTCTATGCGCGACGATACTTATGACAGTCATCCTTTATATACATTTTCCTATGATAAGGATAATGATAAATTCATTGTTAAATATGAAGTGGATAATAAAGAATCTGACTATTCAAGATTTTTGTTTGCGTCAGTTGTTTGGAGCTGGGGTAATTTTGAAAAGGGCACAATGAAGATTGTGACAAAAATAAGTTATATCGAAAATAATCAAAACAAGGGCTATGAAAGAGAATATGATATCAAATATCATAAAATTGACGCACCTCGATATTTTGAAATCGATTCATATGAAATAACAAAATCAATTGGTGAAGACGAAGAAACTATTATTAATTTCACGACCGCTTCTACAATTCATTGTTTACAAGAAGCACTTGAATATTTTGATAACCAAATTAAGAAAATGACAAATAATAATTTAACTATAAGATGAAGGAGAAATTTATGGCTGATCAAGAACGTAAATATTGTGTAATGTTTGGAAGACATGAATATGTGATAGAAAAGTGGCCAGTTCGTCACTATTATTCTCCTGATGATATTCCTAAAGATAAATTACTTACTTGGGAAGAAGCCTGGGATATTGTAAACACCCAAGATTATGGAGAAATTTGGGAAGTAGATAATTAATAAATAAGTTGGTTAATCCAACTTTTTTATTTTACTTGATTATTGAGTTAGTTAATACTAACATATATAAGGATTATTAATTTAAAGAGGTAGAAATATATGGAATCAAAAGGAACAGATGTTAAAATTTGGGGAGTTGTTTTATTGATATTAAACATTATAGCGACAATAGTAGGAGCTGTTAGTTTAATGGTTTATGGTGTTATTGGTGCCGGCATTGCTGTACTTATTATTGGAATTGCTGAATCAGCAATAACTTATTTAATTGTAAGCTGCATTGGCCAAACGGAAGAAAACACTCAAATAATAATTAGAAAGCTTAATGCTATTAGTAAGGAATTACATAAACAAGAATAAATAAGTTGGTTAAACCAACTTTTTATTTTATAATAGATTTATGAGTAAAGTTATCATGCTGATAGGCATACAAGGTTCAGGCAAATCCACATACGCAAGAGTAATGAATAAAGATAAAGGATACCCAATTGTTTCATCTGATTTAATTAGGACAGAAATGAATATTTGGGATGAAACTGATGTATTCCCGTATGTATATAAAAGATGTGCTGAATATATAGAGAATAATATTGATTTTATCTATGATGCGACTAATATTACTCCAAAAGTTAGACAAAGATTCTTTGATAATATGAAAGAATATGGATTAACTAAATTTGAAGTAGAAGCTCATTACTTTACTGTAGATGTAGCTTTATCTAAAGAGAGAATTGAAAGAAGAAACCAAGATCCTAATGAAAGATACTTCCCAATAGAAGTACTTCAAAACTACGCAGATAACTTTGTAGCTCCAACACTTGATGAAGGATTTACTAAAATAGTAGTAATAGACCATTATTTCCATGACTGAGACTATTTATATTAAACTTAAGAGATTTAGTAATGAAATAGATAATTATATTAAGAGTATCCCGTTTGTGGATAGTCTTAATTTTACTAATCAAATTTATACTCTTAAGATTAATAAAGATAATCATGAGAATGTCTTAGATATTATTAAAGCTATAGAATATGATTTCTATGAATCATTCACTGTTTATTTTGATTTAATTGATTTAGAAGAACCTATGTTATATGAGCACTTAGATAAAGCTGACGGTAGATATAATACTCTATCAGATTTAATTATTTATTCTATGAAAAATAAACTTGATATTAGATATATCAAAGATAGAATATTAAGCCTATTAGATAAAGAAACAATCAACACTGCTTTAACTTTTATTAATATAGGTAATTCTATTAAGGCATCTAATGCACTATATATTCATAGAAATACCCTTAATTATAGAATTGAATATATTAAGAAAAAGACAGGACTAGATTTAAAAGTATTTAAAGATCAATATGCATTCTATAGTTTAATGCTATAATTGTGCAAAATGTACATATATTTAATTAATTAAATAAGATATAATGTGGCCATAAGGAGAACTTTATGGCCAATTTAAAATTTGAACACATTGAAAAAGTATATGATAATGGAGTACAAGCTGTCTTTGATTTTAACTTAGATGTTGAAGATAAAGACTTCGTTGTATTTGTAGGACCTTCTGGTTGTGGTAAATCTACAACATTAAGAATGGTGGCTGGACTTGAAGAAATCACATCAGGAAATTTATATATTGATGGTGTAAGAGTAAACGAAGTAGAACCAAAAGATAGAGATATCGCTATGGTATTCCAATCTTATGCATTATATCCTCATATGAGCGTATATGATAATATGGCATTTGGACTTAAGCTCAGACACTTCCCAAGCGCAGAAATTGATAAGAGAGTAAGAAACGCTGCGGAAATCTTAGGTTTAACATCTTATCTTGATAGAAAACCTAAAGCTTTGTCTGGTGGACAACGTCAAAGAGTAGCATTAGGAAGAGCAATTGTCAGAAATGCAAAAGTATTCTTAATGGATGAACCTCTATCTAACTTAGACGCAAAACTCAGAGTTAAGATGAGAACAGAAATAGCTAAACTTCATAAACAACTTGGAGCTACAACTATTTATGTAACGCATGACCAAATTGAAGCCATGACTATGGCAACAAAAATAGTTATCATTAAAGATGGTGTTATCCAACAAGTTGGTGCACCAAAAGATATTTATGATAATCCAGCTAACTTATTTGTTGCGACATTCATTGGTACACCTGAAACTAATATTATTTTAGGTAAGGTTGATGATAAGAAAGTTTTCACATCTATTAGCGAAGAAGATGGTGAAGCAAAAGAAGGTTCATTAAAACTTAAAGTTAATGATAAAGACTTTAAGTTATTAAAGGATTTAGGATATCTAAATAAAGAAGTATATTTAGGTATTAGACCAGAAGATATTAGTGATAAGGTTGATTCTAAAAAGGATGCGCCTACTATCACAGTCGCAACTACTGAACTTCTTGGTGCTGAAACATATATCCACTTTGAAGTGGACAAAGCTCATCTAATTGCTAAGGTTCCTGCAAGAGCGGATCTTAAAGATGATGATCAAATTAAACTTGATTTCAATATGGATAAAGTACATTTCTTCGATAAAGAATCTACACTGGTGATTAAAGAAGGAATGGAGAAAGAAGAAATAATAGAAGGAGAAAAGGAGAGTGAGTAAAAACTCTCCTTTATTTTTATAAAATATGAATTACCTATGCTTAATTAATAATATTCTATATGTAGATAATAAGGTAATTGATAAAACATTTAATAAATATATAGATGAATTAGCTTATCCTTACTTTAAAACTCTATCAAGCATAAGATTATCTACTAAAAAACTATTAAATATAAAGAAGAATATACCTTTATATATTTCAAGTAAGATATTATTAATTCCTATAATAATAAAGAATTATAAATACTATATTAATTACTATTCCTTATTTAAAATATCATATAAAAATAAAGAATTAATGATGTGTTTTAATGATGGAGAAACATTCTCACTTAATCTCTCATATTCTAAATATAAAACTTATGTGGAGAATAGTGAGAAAATAGTGAGTTATTTAGGAAAATACACGTACAATAATTGAATAACTATTAATTTAAATGTATAATATTATTAAACTAATATTATAAATCAAAACAAGGAGATATATAATGAGCAAATTAATGATTACTGACCTTCAATTAAAAGGTAAAAAAGTATTAGTAAGAGTAGACTTTAACGTACCTATGAAGGATCAAAAGATTACCGACGACAACCGTATTGTCCAAGCTTTACCAACTATCAAATACGTAATTGAAAATGGTGGAAAAGCAATTCTATTTAGCCATCTTGGAAGAGTTAAGACTGAAGAAGATAAAGCTAAAGCATCTTTAGCTCCAGTAGCTAAGAGACTTGAAGAATTATTAGGCAAGAAGGTATTATTCGTTCCTCAAACTAGAGGTGCTGAACTTGAAGCAGCTATCGCTAACTTAAAAGAAGGCGAAGTATTAATGTTTGAAAACACAAGATTTGAAGACATTAATGGCAAGAAAGAATCAGGAAACGATCCTGAACTCGGTAAATACTGGGCATCACTCGGTGATGTATTCGTAAACGATGCATTTGGTACAGCTCACAGAGCTCATGCATCTAACGCTGGAATCAGTGCAAACATCGCTCAAACTGCAGCTGGTTTCTTAATGGAAAAAGAATTAAAGTTTATTGGTGGAGCTGTAGATAATCCAGCACATCCATTCGTAGCTATTCTTGGTGGTGCAAAAGTATCAGATAAGATTGGCGTTATTGAAAACTTATTAAAGAAAGCTGATAAGGTTATTATCGGTGGTGGAATGGCTTATACATTCTTCAAAGCTCAAGGCTGGAATGTTGGTGATTCTATCTGCGAACTTGATAAAGTAGAATTAGCTAAAGAATTACTTGAAAAGGGTAAAGGAAAGATTGTTCTTCCAGTTGATACTGTAATCGCTCCTGAATTCTCTAATGAAGCACCTTCTAAAGTAGTTAAATCTAATGAAATCCCTGATGGATTCCAAGGCTTAGATGTAGGACCTGAAACATTAAAGTTATATGCTGAAACTGTTAAAGGTGCTAAGACTGTAGTATGGAATGGTCCAGTAGGCGTATTCGAATTCTCTAATTTCGCTAAAGGAACTTTAGCTTTATGCGAAATGTTAGCTAACCTTGAAGGAGCTATCACTATCGTTGGTGGTGGTGATTCTGCATCTGCAGCTATCTCTTTAGGTTATGCATCTAAATTTACTCACATCTCTACAGGTGGAGGAGCTTCTTTAGAATATCTTGAAGGTAAAGCTCTCCCAGGTGTAGAAGCTATTTCTAATAAATAGTAATGTATGATAGTTCGAATCTTGGGACTAGACTAAGAAACCTTAGACTAGAAAACGAATTAACCCAAGAAGAATTAGCCAATAGAAGTGAATTAACTAAAGGTTATATATCACAACTTGAAAATAATCTCGCAAGCCCTTCAATTTCAACACTTGAAGATATACTTGAAGTCTTAGGTTCTTCATTAAGCGAATTCTTCGCTAATGATGAATCTCAAGAAAAAGTAGTATATCAAAAAGATGAATTCTTTGAAAAAGAAGATGAAGAATTAAAACACAAGATTGAATGGCTTGTGCCTAATTCACTCAAATATGAGATGGAACCAATTCTTATTACCTTAAAACCTGGAGGTAAATCGGATTTTGATGAACCTCATCCAGGAGAAGAATTTGGTTATGTGCTTGATGGTGAAATTACTTTAAAACTAGGCAATAAGCACTATAAAGTCAAAAAGGGAGAAAGTTTCTACTATCCCGCATCTAAATCACATCAAATTGAAAACAATACAAATAAGGTAGCGTTAGTCATTTGGATATCTACGCCACCAATGTTTTAAAGGAGAAACATGAGAAAAAATATTATTGCTGGTAACTGGAAGATGTTCAAGACAAGAGGAGAAGCAATTAACTTCGTTCTTCAAGTCGCAGACAAAGTTCCAAGCCAAGACTTAGTTGAATCAGTTATCTGTGTTCAAGCCCCTGTCTTAAGAGACATGGTTAAACGCCAAGGTGATAACCTTAGAGTTGGTGCACAAAATGTACACTTCAAAGATTCAGGTGCATTCACTGGTGAAATTAGTGCAGTATTACTCGCTGAACTTGGTGTAACTTATGTAATCATTGGTCACTCTGAAAGAAGAGCTATGTTCAATGAAACTGATGAAACAGTTAATCTAAAGATTAAACAAGCTTTAGCATATGATCTTAAACCTATCGTATGCGTAGGTGAATCTTTAGATATTAGAGAAGCTGGCACAACTAAAGAATTCGTTAGTGCTCAAGTAGAAAAGGCTCTTGAAGGCGTAAGTGAATCTGAACTTGAACAAATCGTATTTGCTTATGAACCAATTTGGGCTATCGGTACAGGTAAAACTGCTACTCCAGAAATCGCTGAAGAAACTTGTAGAGACATCAGAAATACAATCGAAAGATTATATTCTAAAGATGCAGCTCAAAAGATGAGAATCCAATATGGAGGATCTGTAAAGACTTCTAATATTGTTGAACTCTTAGCACAAGAAGATATTGATGGTGCATTAATCGGTGGAGCATCACTTGTTCCTGAAGATTTCGTATTCATGGTTAATGCCGGAGTACAAAAATAATTACTAATCATTTTAAAAAAACACGAGTAACATCGTGTTTTTTTGTTTCCTTATATAAAATTGGTCAGTTGTGAATAAATTGTAAATATTTAGGAGTTACTTTAATAAAACTAGTCAAATTACCTAATATTTCTCTGTTTTTGTTGCGCTTTTGTGGCACTCTTCATATTAATATGAAGCCAGAAAAAGAAAATAAAGTTATAAACGATAAATTTTATTGGAGGTAAAAAAATGAAATTTAGAGGTATTTTTACAAGAATTTTTAGAATGTTTGCATTCTTAAACTTATTATTCTTTGTAGGTGCATTCCTAACTGGCGTTATGCCTATAATCAAGACTACAAAGAGATTCCAAAACCCAACTTCTAGCTTCTATGTATATGGTCTTGAAACAAAAGAAAATATAACACTATATACAAGTGACGGAAGCTCTGGTGCATGGAAAAGATCTAATGAATTTGATGGAGCATACGGCTGGGTTGACTCAGGTAAGACATTAGAAATAGAATTAGTTGACGAAAATTTAGAGGGCTGGTATAAATGCGGCGATAGTGAACCAATTCATCTAATGAAAGTTGATAGTGATAACTTAAAATTAAATGGTATTCCATTAGCAAAAGACTCATTAGAAAATCTTCCTAAAGTATATATTAGTGATGAAAATGATGAAACTGCATATAGCATAAGACAAATTAGTGATTCATATAATAAATATATGGGAATAGATGTAATTTCTAAATACGAAGTTCAATTACCAGTTGAATCAACTGCTGATTATCAAAGTGAAATAAGTGGTCAAACAGTATGGGTTGGCACAACACATCTTAATAAAATGGAATTATGGACAATACCTGTTGCAGACCCATCAACTTATACTGGTTATCAATATAATTTCCCAGAATCAATAAAAGCATATATTGCTAATGATGGTATTAGGTTTGCTGTAAAGATGGCAAATAATCAGAGATCATTAAATATAGCTGCTGATATTCAATTATCAATACAATCTGCAGTATGTCCAATGTTTGGTAATTTTGACCCAGATCATGCACAAATATCTGCAGTTTTAACTGATGAACAGTTAGATTTTGTCTATATGAAGGCTGCACCATATAATGCCTCTGAAGAAGATAAAGACTTATCTCCATCATTCTCATTTACTCCAGGTACAAAAGTAGACTTAATGGCTATTGGTTCTGTAGGCGATACTCCTATATTTAGCAATAATACAGGAAATAACGTAGGATCTGATGGTGTATATGAAAGAGGAAGATTCAATGGAGTAGATAACGTAGTAGTAAGTTCATATAACGTTGATACAGGAATGTCTTTATCGTGGGCTAATCTCACTCCAGGAAGTGAAGTTAATTTCACTATTCAAGTGGGAAAAGCATCAACTCTTAAAAAATTTAAGACTCCAGAAGAAATCGTTACTGAATTAATCGATGAAATCGGAACTGTAGAATATACAGCTGAATCAAAAGGAAAGATTGAAGCAGCAAGAGAAGCATATGATGCATTAGATGAAACAGCTAAGGCAAATGTTGCTCAAGAAAAAGTTAATGCACTTATTAAAGCTGAAGAAGATTATTTCAAAGCTAATGTTAATTCATTAAAACCAATTGCTGATTTAAAACACACAACAGCAGCAAACACAGCAATCAATGAAGCACTTAGCTATTACGATGGTTTAAGTGAAACACAAAAAACAAATGTTGAAGAAGAACATACTGTATTATTAAGTGCAAAAGATAAATATGAAGCAGAAGGCGTAGTTGATTTAATTGGCAAAATTGGTAATGCTAATTATCTAACAACTGATACAAAGATTGTTGCAGCTAGAGAAGCTTACGATGCATTAACAGATGATCAACAAGCTTTAGTTTCTAACTACAACACACTTGTAGAAGCAGAAAATATATACGCAGCTAAACAGGTTAATACATTAATTAGTAATATTGGCACAGTTACTTATCCTTATAGTGAAAACACTATTAAGAACGCAAGAGAGGCTTATGACGCTTTAACTGAAGACCAACAAGCTCTAGTTTATTACTATGATAGATTAGTTGGTGCTGAAAATGAATTCGAAGCTCAAAGAGTTGAAGAATTAATCAGTATGATTGGCACAGTAACTAATCCAGAAAGTAAAGAAAAGATTGATGCAGCTAAAGAAGCTTATGCTGGTTTAACTGATGATCAAAAAGAATTAGTAAGTAACTATAATACGCTTGAACAAGCAGTAAATAAATATGAAGCACTTGGTGTTGTAGCATTAATTGATGGTATTGGTGAAGTATCTTATCCTACATCAAAAGAAGCTATTGAAGAAGCAAGAGAAGCATATGATGCTTTAACTGAAACCCAAAAAGAACTTGTTACAGATGATAAACTTCAAGTATTAGAAACTGCTGAAGATACATTTGAAGTTCAAGAAGTTGTATCTTTAATTGAAAGTATTGGTGAAGTTACTTACCCAGCAAGTAAAGAATTACTTGAACAAGTTAGAGAAGCTTATGACCATTTAAGTGAAAGCCAAAAGCTATTAATTGAAAACAAAGAAAAGTTAGAACAAGCTGAAGAAGAATACGCTCGTCAAGAACAAGAAGCTAATCCAGATCCAACTCCTGGAGTAGATCCAACTCCTGGAGTAGATCCTACACCTGGAACCGATCCTACTCCTGGTACTGATCCAACTCCTGGAACTGATCCAGCACCTGGCACAGATCCAACTCCTGGAACTAATCCAGAACCTGAACAAAACCCTGGCGGTCAAGATGGTAAGGGCGGAAAGAAGAATCATGGATTCTGTATTGGTTATATTGTAATGATCGCAAGTATCTTAGGATATTTATTCATATTCTTATTTACTATCTTAAGATTTAGGTTATTTAAAGAATTGGCTAAGAAATGTAATTTAGATAAGCTCTATCCAAAGACAAATCTATTTGAATTCATTTCATTAATAGTATCTTGTGTATTGTTCTTATTCTCATTGATTGTACTCATAATCCATCAATGTCCAATTACTATAATCTTCTTTATCCTAGACTTCTTAGTATTCGCAGGTATGATAGTTCTATTCATCATTGATAAACATCTTAATAAAGATGAAGATGATGAAGAAGAAAATAAGAAATCAGCTAAAAAGAACGCTCAAGAAGCTCCTAAAAAGGTAGAAGCTCCTAAAGAAGAAAAGGCGCAAGAAGAAAAAGAAACTCCGGAAGCTGAAGAAGCTCCTGAGGCTCAAGAAGTAAAATAATAATATAAAAATTAAACATAAAAACACGAGTGACATCGTGTTTTTTTGTTTCTTTATATAAAAATAGTTAGTTGTGAATAAAGTGTAAATATTTATTGGTGTAAACACAAAAACTAGTCAATTTACCTAATATTTCTCTGTTTTTGTTGCGCTTTTGTGACACTCTTCATATTAATATGAAGCCAGAAAAGAAAATTAAATTTTGAACGGAAAATTTTATTGGAGGTAAAATGATGAGACTTAGAGGTATTTTTACAAGAGTATTTAGAATGTTTGCATTCTTAAACTTACTATTTTTAGTAGGTGCATTCCTTACAAGTTTTATACCTAGAATTAAAACAACAAAAATGAATAAACAAGCAACTCCAGATTTTTATATTTATGGAGCTGAAGAAACTGTTTTTGATGACAATAACAATCTTACTAAAGACGACTTAACATTATATACAAGTGATGGAAGCTCTGGAACTTGGAAAAAGTCCGCGACAAAAAATGGAACTTATACAGATGTTAGTACTGGTACATCACTTGTGTTAGGTAAAGATGATAGCGATGTAGCAGGTTATTGGTTTAAGTGTAATAATAGTGAACCAATTCGCGTATTAAGAAGCGTAAAAGAAAATCGTAAATATACAATCGATGGTATGATTGCAACAATATACACTTCATGCCAATGGTTTGTAACTGGAAAAGATGAAAATATTGCATATCAAATTGTTACATGGACAGATGAAAACAATAGAACAACTTCATTTATTAATATAATTGCAAAATACGATGTTCAAATGCCTATTAGTGATGATGAAAATTACCAAAGTGAGTATGCTGGAGAAACTATTTGGATTCAAACATCATATACTGATAGTTGGAAATTATTTGGTACAGAAGATGAGAATCCAACAAGTGACTCATATGTAACTTTAATATCGGATACAAAAGCTTACGTCTCAAATGATGGAGTTGTATTTACATCAAAACTTGGTGAAAACCAAAAATCTATGTGTCTTTATAACGATGTACAATTAGCAGATGATGAAGCAATAACAACATTATTTCCAGGATTTAATCCAGATAAGGCACCAATATATGCAGTCTTAAAAAATGAACAATTAGATTATATTTATATGGTTGGTGCTCCACGTTCTGCAAGCGAAAATTTAAAAGCATTAGCTCCTGCTTTCACCCTTGCTCCAATTAACCAGGCTGACATGCTAGACGTTTGTGCTTTGAGTCAACTTTATCGATTCTATACAAATAAAAATGAGAGAGAAACATACTTATATGATAGATTTAATGGGATAGATAATGTAGTAGTAGGAGCATATAATGTCGATACTGGTCTATCTGTTTCTTGGATTAATCGAAACCCTGGAGATGAAATCAGCTTTGTCATTAATGCTGGTGTGACATCAGGTATGTCACAACTTAAATCTCCAGTTCAAAAAGTAAAAGATTTAATTGATGATATAGGAGAAGTTGAATATACTCCTGAATCAAAGGAAAAAATTGATGCAGCAAGAGAAGCATTTAATGAATTAGATGCAACAGATAAAGCATCAGTAGATGCAACAAGGTTAGCTCAACTTGAAAAAGCTGAGGAAGATTATTTCAAAGCAATGGTTGAAGCATTAAAACCATTCACAAGTATTGAACATACAGCTGAAGTTAATGCAGCAATCGAAGAAGCAACAGAATACTATAATAATCTCAGCAGTGATCAAAAGGCCAATGTTTCAAGTAGTTACAATGATTTACAAACTGCTAAAGATAATTATATTGCTAAAGAAGTAGAAGATTTAATTGATGGTATTGGTGAAGTTGAATATACTCCTGAATCAAAAGCTAAAATTGATGCAGCAAAAGAAGCATATGACGCTTTAACTCCTGCTCAAAAAGAACTTGTATCTAATTATACTGATTTAGTTGAATCAGAAGAAACATATGAAGCAAAAGAACTTGTATCTTTGATTGAAAAAATAAACGATCCAACTAATCCAGCAACTAAAGAAGAAATAGAACAAATGAGAGAAGCATATGATAGTTTATCTGAATCTCAAAAATTATTAGTCACAAACTATGAAATGCTTACTCAAAAAGAAGATGAATTAAAAGCTGAAGAAGTTAAAGATTTAATCGAAGCTATTGGTGAGGTTGAATATACTCCAGAATCAAAAGCTAAAATTGATGCAGCAAGAGAAGCATATGACGCTTTAACTCCTGCTCAAAAACAATTAGTACTTAACTATGAAAAATTAACTACTGCTGAAGGTGTATATACTCAAAAGGCACAAGGAACTCAAACAGATCCTACACCTGGAGTAGATCCTATACCTGGCGCAAACCCAGAAAACCCTACTGAAAAAGGTGATAATGAAGGTGATAAACGTCATGGTTTCTGTGCTGGTTATGTTGTAATGATTGTTAGTATTTTAGGATATTTATTTGTATTCTTATTTGCTATCTTAAGATTTGGATTATTTAAAGGCTTAGTTAAGAAGTGTAATCTTGATAAACTCTATACTAAGACAACTTTATTTGAATTCATCTCAGTATTTGTATCTGGCGCATTATTCTTATTCGCACTAATTGCATTAGTGTTCCATCAATGCCCAGCTGCTATAGTATTCTTTATCTTAGATTTCTTAGTATTTGCTGCTGTATTAGTTCTATTCATTATTGATCAACAACTCAATAAGAAGTCTGAAGAAGTAAAAGAAGACAAAGAATAATAAAAACAATAAAAAAAGATGTGATTAAGTTCACATCTTTTTATATGTTAATTTTTATTTTCATATCGCTTGTTGGATATGTTGAACATGAATGAACATAATTGAAATCAATGTCTGCTTTACGTCTACCATCATTGTGTGGAGAAACATAATATGTTCCTTCAAGTACTTTAACTCTACATACACCACAAGCACCACTTCGACAGTTAGTATGGATCTTGATGCCAACTCTTTCGAGTGCTGAAGATAGAGGTTCAGTCGCAATCGCATCGATTACTGTTTCGCTTAATCCTCTTACTACTGTGAGTTTAAATACTTTATCTTTCATACTTTGATCGAATCCTGGAAGTTCTAGAGGGTTTCTAGACATTCCGAATAATTCGAATCTAATACGTCTTTCTGGGACTCTTATCTTTTTAAGTTCTTCTTTAACGAAGTTATACATGATTTGTGGACCACATACGAAGTAAGTAGCATCTCTTGGCGCATACTTAGAAATAATTTCTGCGTCAATAAATCCTTTTTCACCTGTCCAAGTTGGATTATTACCGCTTAATACATAAATGACCTTAACTTTATCACAGATACATTTTTCTAGTTCTTCTTTAAGAAGAATATCGTCTGGAGTAATTGAACCATAGATAATTGTGAGGTTAATGTTTAAATCACCATGTTTAACAGCTTTAGCGACTGAGAGGAATGGAGAAATTCCAGATCCACCTACAATACCAACCACGTTTTTAGAATCTCTTAATTCATTATATGTGAAGTTACCAAGACCAATCTCTGCGATAAATAAATCTTTCATCTTAGCGTTAGTTAATAGATAGTCTGAAACAAATGTACTGCCTCTACCTCTTTTAACTACAATTTCTACAATAGGATGAGTACCTAGTGCTTCATATGGCGCACTACATATAGAATAAGGACGAGATACTATAGAGTTTCCAATTTTAGTAGTTAATACTAAATATTGTCCGGCTTCAAAATATGGGATATTTTTAGCACCAAATCTAAATATTTTAGCGTCTCTTGTAGTATTTCTTAACTGCATTAATTCAATAGTCATACGACCTGGATGAAGCTTTCTTGCGGTTAATCTAATTGGATCATCATATAAATCTTCACCAGTAGCTTTTTGAATCGCAACCTTTCTTTCTTGAGTGACTCTATTAGCTCCAGTTATATCTTTAATTAAACCTTTAATTTTCATGATGAGCCCCCTTATCTAAAGCCATAAATTCTAAGATAGTCTTAGCGGCTTTTCTACCATTAGTAATCGCAGGACTCATACCATCGCCACTAATTCCATGTGCTCCACAGAAGGCAAGTCCATGGATATAGTTTTCATCTTTGCTCATTTGGAGTCTTGCGACGATATGGTCAGCCATTTGGTGACGATATCCATAGATAGAACCTTTATATGCGCTTGTATAGTGAGCAATAGTAATAGGAGTTTCAATTACTATTTCTTTAATATGATCAAATAGATTTATGCCTAATCTCTTTGATTCGGCTTCAATCATCCATCTAGCATATTGATTTTTCTTTTGTCTATAATTTTCAGGAGTTACATCTTTCCATGAATCAGGGCGAGGAAGTGCAGTAATTGAATATAGACAAGTACCAAGAGGAGAAGCATCAGGATTTGCGATATTTGTACAAATACTTGTGATGTATTTATATGGTTCATTTACTGATGCATAGTTTTCCCAGATACTCTTCATATCAAATTCTTCTAAAGAATAGAAAGTTGAATAATCTTTTATTCTTAAATCCTTATAGTTTCTATCAAGAAGAAGAACTACTGAGAAACAAGTTAAACCTAAATCACGTGCGTTAATTGTTTTAATAGCTCTTTTTGGAACTTCGGTCTTTGGTTCAATTAATCTATTATATGCGAGGTTTGGATATGTAGAACAGATTACATAATCAGTTTTGATTAAGTCTTTATCAATTGTGAGTACACCGGTTACTCTACCTTTATCAACGATAATCTTATTAGCCCATATACCAAATTCAATTTGAACACCCATCTCCATAGCTTTCTCAGCCATCTTAAGTGACATTTCGTGTGAGAATTTCTTTGGAATATATGAACCATATCCTAAATAATCGGCAATTAATACAGCGTAGATTGTGAATGGAAGATCATATAAAGGACTTCCAACATAAATCCAATATGCGCTTAATATATCTAATACTTTCTTTGGGAAGCCAAATGTATCTAATACTTCTTGAGCAGAATAACCAGCAGTCTTAACAAAGTCAGAATGTTTACTTAACATTGCGATTTTACCTACTGGATGAATTGAGAGTTCGTTTACAGAATTGTATACGTTGTGGCATAAAGTGAATAGTTTCATTAACTTTTCATAAATCTTACCATCAGGGTCTCCAACAGCTTCACAGATATCTTTAGCTGGAACATCGAAGTTTCCTTTATCACCAGCGTGTACTACGGCGCTTAAACCAGGTTCAACAAATCTATAAGCTTCAGGGACCCTAAGCCAATCGATATCGATACCCATTTCATCAAAGAAGTTTCTAATTTTGAGTGGAGAATAAGTAGGACCGATAGACATCATTTCGTGAAGAGATGCCTCAATCTCTATTCCACCACGAATAAAAGAAGTGGCAACTCCACCTGGTAGATTATGCTGCTCTAAAACTAAAACACTATATCCTTTTTTAGCAAGAGTAAGTGCGCTTGCGAGGCCTGATAATGACCCACCAATTACAATACAATCATATTTATCCTTGTAAATTCTGCCCATTACAACGACTCCCTTTATATAATAATAAAAATATCGAGATATTTTATTATATAAACTTTTCTTTTGAAAAAGCAAGAAAACTGCGTAGAAAAAAACGCCCGAAGGCGTTTTCTTCACATATTTTTCTTATTCGACTATCTGTTGTAGAATTCGACGATAAGGTTTTCCTTAATGTCTGTAAGGAATTCTTCTCTTTCAGGTAATCTAACGAACTTAGCTTGAAGCTTTTCTTCGTTGAATTCAAGGTATTGAGCTCTAGATAATGTAGCTTCTAATGATTCTTTAACAACTACTAAATCCTTATCAGCTTCTTTAACTGAAATAACTTGACCAACTTTAACTCTGATTGATGGGATATCGGCTTTCTTGCCATCAAGAGTGATGTGTCCATGACTAACGAGTTGTCTAGCTTGTTTTCTAGTCTTAGCGAAACCAGCTCTATAAACTAAGTTATCAAGACGGCATTCAAGTAAAGTTAAGAAGTTAGCACCTTGTTTACCTGTCTTAATCTTTTTAGCTTCAGCGAAAGTCTTACGGAATTGTTTTTCAGTTAAACCATAAATGTATCTAACTTTTTGCTTTTCAGCGAGTTGTGTTCCGTATTCAGTATCTTTCTTTCTATCTTGGCCATGTTGACCAGGTGCATAGTTTCTCTTATTGAGTTCTTTTTCGTTTTCGAGTACTGAATAGTGTAATCTTCTAGACTTCTTCCAAACAGGTCCAGTGTATCTTGCCATTGTATGATCCTCCTATTAATTACTTGTGCAATAGAGGAGTACTTATATTTCTTAAAGATTGCTTTGATAAGTTCGCCTTAAGCAGCAAAGACTACTTTTAAACCCTTAGGAACAATCTTGTTACAAAATAAATCGTACAGCTGCCTTTTATTACACAGCGTGATTAATATACCACAATAATAGAATTATTGCAAGTGTTAAAAAATTCACACCTTTTACATATCTAAAGCCCAAATATTGAAGTTTGATTGACAAAAACTCTTTTATGAAGATAATATAAGGTGTAAAAATGCTTTTAGTTTAATGATAAATTTAATAAATTTATTATCTTTTAGCATTCAAAATATAAAAGGGGGGCTCATATGAAAAAACTATTAATGTTTCAATTAATACTACTAATGTGTTTTTCATTTGTGCTTTTTGGATGCAGTAATAAGAAAAACAGTGAAGTAAATAAAATAATCGAAGAAGCCCAAAAGATGACTTTAGAAGAATTAGCTTCAAAAGCCATTGAAGAAGCCAATGGCAAAAATTTTCTATGCGTAGGAAGCTCTAGTAGAGGTAAAACTGCGCTTCAAATGTTTGTTGATTATTTAAAGAGTTTAAATTCTTCTTTTGATATGACATATGAATGGAATCAACCAAAGAATAATAAGATATTCGATGTTTTAACTGTTGATTACAATAAAAGAAACAGTGAAATATCAATGACCCTTATTCAAGATGGCAACCAAATTGAATCAAAGATGGTTGATACTGGAATCTTAAAAAGATTTATACCTAAAGAATGGGCAGAAGCCAATGAGATTGATATTAAGAAATATGATGGTCTTTTACCTCTTGAAACAATCAATAAAGTATTTATTTATAACTCGGTGGATGAAGGAATAGTATTTAATAACTGTTGGGATTATGTGCTTGATGGAAAACGTGGTCAATTTATGGATTTTAGTTATGAGACGGTAGGTAAGAATTTCTTGTGTATGTTAACTCATCCTAAGTATGCTTTAGAATTAAAAGAAGCATTTTATAAATTATCTGCTGCGAAACAAACCGCTCTTCAACCAACTATAGACGCTATGGAAAGTGAGGCCAAATTACTTGGTCTTGACCAAAATGGAAAATACGCACTTGCTTGGATCAAGCGTTGGGTTGGTTCTGTAACCCTCACAACAAATGACGGACCAATCTTAGCTGACCTAGTTAAGAATACTAGCATTGGCCAATTTGGATTATTAGTTTATTCTAAACTCAGATCAGTTGTTGAAACAGAAACATCATCTAGAAACAATGTTCAAGTAGCCGCATATAAGGATGGCTATCAAGGTTTTGGTGGATATGGATATTCTCACTATCTATTTGTAACTGATTCTGCACCACTTCCATGGACAGCTTGTGCATTTATTGCATATATCACTTGCACAGCTGATGGCTTTAGTTCTTGGGGTGATGATATGGGAAGTTATTCTTCAAATCCAATAGTAGAAAGAGAAGTAGACGAAAGATACCACGATGAATCTCATTATGGTGATAGAGGACTTGACTGGTGGGTTAACGAAGGAAAACTTGTTCTTGAAGACCCAGAATATTGTAAGAAGGTACAAGGCACAGTTGGTTCATGGATTGAATTATTAGATAAAGCAGCTTAATATTAATCAAAATAATAATGACTCTAAGACTTTAAGTTTTAGGGTCTTTTTTATTATTATATCTAATTAAATTAAATCCAATAAAATACCAAAAACATTCAATTATTGCAAGCATTAATTTACAATAAAATAAAAAATACTTATTTAATATAATTAAATAATAAAATCTATTATATAATGTTTGACATTGCGAAAAATAGGGATTATACTTATTAATGTAAAAAACGTTTTCATATAAAATTATTGCTAATTAAAAATACAAAAAATATAAACACAAAAAGGAGAGTTTGTATGAAGAAATTTTCAATTTTAGCATTAACAGTACTCGCTGCTCTTTCATTCGCACTCGTTGGATGTAAAAAGCAATCTAAGAGTAACACTCAAAAGATCATTGAAGAAGCTCAAACAATGACTCTTGAACAATTAGCTAGAAAAGCTATTGAAGAATCTAAAGGCAAAAAATTCTATGGTGTTGGTAACTCAAGCCGTGGTAAGAGTGCCCTCCCACTATTCATCGATTATTTAAAGACTCTTGATTCTTCTTATACTCTTGAATTCGAATGGCAACAACCAAAGAACAACAAGATCTTTGACCAATTAAAAGCTGACTCATTAAAAGATGTTGGAACATTCGCAATGACATTAATTCAAGATGGTAACCAAATTGAAACTAAGATGGTTCAAACTGGCGTTCTTGATACTTTCATTCCAAAAGATTGGGCTGAAGCTAACAAGATTGACGTTAAGAAATATAATGGATATTTAGCACTCCAAACTTTAAATAAGGTATTCATGTATAACTGTGTTGATACAACAGTAGCATTCAATAACTGTTGGGACTTCGTAGCAGAAGGCAAACATGGTCAATTCATGGGTATTGATTCTGAAGTTGTTGGTAAGAACTTCCTTTATATGTTAACTGCTCCAAAATACGCTAAGAACTTAAAAGACGCATTTGATGCACTCCCAGCAGCATCTAAGACAGCTTTACAAGCTGAAATCGATGGACTTGCTCAACAAGCTAAGGACCTCGGTCTTGATGAAAATGGTAAATATGCATTAGCATGGATCAAACGTTGGGTTGGATCATACACTGCAGTATCTGATGATGGACCAATCTGTTCTAACCTCGTTAAATCAGATTCTCAAGGTCAATTCGGTTTACTCGTTTACTCTAAACTCAGATCAGTAGAAGAAACAGCTACTACATCTAAGAGCAATGTTAAGATCGCTGCATACCAAGACGGATATCAAGGTATGGGTGGATATGGCTACTGCCACTACTTATTCGTAACTGATAACTCACCACTCCCATGGACAGCTTGTGCATTCATCGCTTATATGACTTGTACAGTTGATGGATTCAGTGCTTGGGGTAAAGATATGGGTGGATATTCTTCTAACCCAGTAGTTGCTACAGGAACAGAAACTAAGTATCAACACTTAACTAAAGAAGGCGACAAAGGATATGATTGGTGGGTTAACCAAGGTAAGCTCGTTCTTGAAGACCCTGCATATTGCGCAAGTGTAGCATTCACAGTTGGTGCTTGGATCGAAACACTCGATAAAGCTGCTTAATATTAACTTATTTTAAAAGAATAAATAAGACAACTTATTTAAAATAAAGGCGTCAAATTATGGCGCCTTTAACTTTATAGGAGAAAGATATGGAAATGACAGAAGAAAGACCTATCTCTCGTTGGGCTTTATTCTGGGCTAAGACAAAGACATTCTTTTCTAAGCCACAGAATATAATCCTAGTTGTGATGGGTATCGTATGTACTTTTACAACCTTTGCACCTATTATCGCCATATTAAGTGATACTGTTCAAGTACACGCTGGTACTATTGACCAATACTTATCTGGTAAAGCAGAAGGATTTACATTAGTAAACTATAAAGATTTATTTACTAGTAAATTAGCTAAAACAAATCTTTGGATTCCTCTACTAAATACAGTATTAGTTTCAGTATTATCGTGTGTATTTGCGATTCTATATGGTGGAATATTTGCTTTTCTTGTTACAAGAACAAATTTAAAATGTAAAAAATACTTAAGTTCAATTTTTATCTTCCCATATATCATGCCACAATGGACATTAGCCACTGTGTGGAGTAACTTATTCGACTCAGTAGCTGTTACTGGTACAAAGAATGGTCTCCTTGCTGGTTTCTTTGGAATTACAATGCCATCATGGTGGTGCCAAGGTTTGTTCCCGAGCTTTATAGTTCTTGGACTTCACTATGCACCATTCGCATATATTCTAATTGGTGGAATATTTAGAAATATGGATGCCAACTTAGAAGAAGCAGCAACTATTCTAGATACTCCTAAATGGAAGATTATGACTCACGTTACACTCCCACTAGTTAGACCAGCAATTTTATCTACAATACTTTTAGTATTTGGTTCTTCAATGGGAAGTTATCCAGTTCCTCACTTCTTAAGACTCACAACATTATCTACTAAGTATTTGGAGATGAACGCTAACTACGCAGGTGAAGCTTCAATACTTGCGGTAATAATGATGCTTCTTGGTGTACTCATTATGTACTTCAACCAAAGAAGCTTAAAGAGTAGAAAGAGTTATACTACAGTAACTGGTAAATCAGGTCAAACTTCAGTAATTAATCTTGGTAAAGCAGGCAAATATATAATAGGTATACTATTTATAATACTTACATTCTTTACTAGTATTTATCCAATCATTTCATTTGCATTTGAAACATTTCTTCCAAACCCAGGAGACTATAGTTTCCTTAGAACTTGGGACTTTAAAGATTTAACTGCGAAGTGGTGGATTACAAGTGAAAACGTTACGGAAAACGGAATGTATGGACAAAAAGGTATGCTATTCAATTCAACTATTTGGAAAGGATTTGGCGGTACAATGCTTGTATCTGTTGCTTGTGCATTAACTGCTGGTACACTTGGTACACTCATTGGTTATGCCGTATCAAAGAATAGAAGATCTAGACTAGCTGGATATGTAAATAGTGTTGCATTCCTTCCATACTTAATGCCATCTATTGCGGTTGGTATTGCGTACTTCGTATTATTCTCAAATAAATACTTTAACCTCTATAATACTTATTTCTTAATTATTTTAGTAGGTACTGTTAAGTATATTCCATTCGCAAGTAGAAGCTCACTTAACTCAATGCTTCAATTATCTGGCGAAATCGAAGAAGCCGCTATAATTCAAGATATTCCGTGGCATAAGAGAATGACAAGAATTATAGTTCCTATTCAAAAATCATCAATTATAAGTGGATACTTACTACCATTTATGACATGCTTAAGAGAATTATCATTATTCATGTTATTATGCGTTCAAGGATTCATTCTATCTACTACACTAGACTACTTTGATGAAATGGGACTTTATGCATTCTCAAGTGGTATTAACTTAATTTTAATTGTAACTATTCTTATATGTAATGGCCTTATCAATAAGATCACAGGCGCAAGCCTTGATAAGGGAATTGGAGGATAAAATCATGCCTAAAATTGTATTAACCGATGTAACAAAACGTTGGGGAAACTTCTATGCAGTTGATCATTTAAATCTCGTTATTGATGACCAATCATTTGTTACACTACTTGGACCTTCTGGTTGTGGTAAAACTACAACATTAAGAATGATTGCGGGTCTTGAAACACCTACATCAGGAAGAATTGAAATTGGAGATCAAGTAGTATTTGATAGTGAAAAGGGAATCAATATTCCAGCAAATAAACGACACGTAGGTTTCTTATTCCAAAACTATGCCTTATGGCCAAACATGACAGTGTATCAAAACATTTCATTTGGTCTTAAGAACAGTAAGAAATATACTAAAGAAGAAATAGATGAAATTGTACAAAGAGTATCTCACATCGTAAAGATTGAAATGTTTATGGATAGATATCCATCTGAATTATCAGGTGGACAACAACAAAGAGTTGCTATCGCAAGAACTTTAGCTCCACAACCACAAGTAATCTTTATGGATGAACCTCTATCTAACCTTGATGCTAAACTCAGACTTGAAATGAGAGCTGAACTTCAACGTCTTCATTTAGATACTGGATGTACATTTGTTTATGTTACACATGACCAAATGGAAGCTATGACACTCGCTACAAGAATCTGTTTAATTGATAATGGTGTACTCCAACAATATGATGCACCACTAGATGTATATAATAGACCTAACAATCTATTTGTCGCAGACTTCGTAGGTAGCCCATCTATCAACTTTGTTGATGCGCATGGAGTACAAGCTGAAGACGGCTCTATGGACTTTAGTGTCTTCAGTGGACTTAAAGCAAAATTTAAATTCGCAAATAAGACTGATATTAAGAAGTTCAGAGAAGAAGAATCTTCTTTAATGAACGCTAAAGCTGAGGAAGCTGAAGAGGCTTCTAAAGATAAGAAACACGTTGAAAAAGGAAATAAAGACGTTAAATTCAACTATCATATCGCAAGAGTTGATGAAGATAAAGATGCATCGCCTGAAGCTACACTTGATGACTATGTATTAGGTATTAGACCTGAAGCTATCAAGGTAGTAAGTAAAGGTGGTATTGAGGCTGAAGTATATAGTGCCATGCCTACAGGTATGGAAACTACACTCCGTCTCCGTATTGGAAACTTTATTCTTACTGGTGTAGTATTTGGTGGAATCACTTATAAGATCGGTCAAACTGTAAATATCAAGTTTGAAGGCGATGGTATCTCATTATTTAGCCGTGAAAGCGGAAGAATAATTGATACTGGTGCACTAGAAGTTTAATAACTATATAATTAATTGACTCTAAGGTTTAGTGCCTTAGAGTCTTTTTTATGCTACAATATTTAAAGAAATATTGAGGTAATTATGGGAACACAATTAATTGTTAGATATGGAGATCTAAATTTAAAAGGTAAAAATAAGAAATATTTTATTAAGATGGCTAATTCATTAGTTCTTGAAAAACTAGAAGGATTAGATGTTGATTTTAGATATTTTGGTGAAAGAGGATATATCGATACTAAAAATGAAAAATTAGAAGATGTAATTGAAAGATTAAATCTTGTATCAGGTATCAACTCATATAGTATTTATACTAAATGTGCACTTGATATGGATGAAATCTATAAGCTTGCACTAGAATGTTACGACAAGAATCATAAAGAAGGCGAATCATTTAAGATTGAGGCTAGAAGAACTAATAAGAACTTTGAATATGATTCATTTGAAATAATGCATTTGGTCGCTGCTCATATTTTTAAGAATAGAGAAAACTGTAAAGCTGAAATGCATCATCCGGATTTAACTATTCATATTGAAATAAGAGAAGATGGTGCATATGTATTAACTAATAATATTAAAGCTATGGGTGGATATCCTACAGGTACTGGAGGAAAGTGTTTACTCATGATGAGTGGAGGAATTGATTCACCTGTTGCGGCATTTAGTTTAATTAAACAAGGTATGACAGTTGAACTTATTCACTATGAATCTACACCACTCACATCTATTGAATCAGCACAAAAAGTAATTGATTTAGCTAAGAGAATTTGTAGATATACAAGAGGTTCAAAGATCTATTTAAATATGGTTCCATTTACTAAAGTTCATGAAGAAATTTTATCTAAAGTAGATGAATCATATTTAGTAACTATTATGAGAAGATGTATGTATAGAATAGCCACAAGAATCGCTATTTATAGGAAAATTCCGGCTATTGCGAATGGTGAATCTTTAGGCCAAGTTGCATCACAAACAATTGAGTCTATGCATACAATTAATGCAGTAACTAATCTTCCAATTTTAAGACCACTTTTAACTACTGATAAAAGAGATATCTTAGAAATTTCAAGAAAGATTAATACCTATGATATTTCTATTAGACCATTTGAAGATTGCTGTACAGTTTATATTCCTAAAAACCCAGCTACTAAACCAAGAATTAAAGAAGCTGAGTATCAAGAATCTAAAGGTAACTTTGATCAATTAATCGAAGAAGCATCATTAAATACAAAGAGAATATTAATCACAAAAGACACAGATATTGATTTAGCTTCACTAGGATTTACTGTGAGTGAAGCAATTGATGAATATAATAAAGAAAAAGGAGAATAAGATGTACGATTGGGATTTAAACAAGATTTATAACGGAATTGAATCACCCGAATTTAAAAGTGATTTAAAAAAGATTGACACATTAATTGATGAATTAGATAAGTATTCATTTGATAAACCTAATGATATGGCACTCGCAAGAGGCTTCTTCATTAAGGAACAAGAACTCTTTAAGTTGTTAGGCGGAATCGGAAACTACTTAAGTCTTCGTCTTTCTGTGAATACTGAAGACTTAGAAGCTTTAAAAGCTATGGGTGCACTTGAAAATGTATATCCAAGAGTTTCACCAGTAGAAGTTAAGTTTACTAAATATATTAAAAACTTTGATAATTTTGAAGAATTAGCTAAGAGCGATGAAGAATTTAAGAAGTTCCCTTACTATGTATCTAAGTTAGTAGATGAAGCTAAGAGAGCTTTAAGTGATGAAACTGAAATTTTATTATCTAAATTAAGTAGATCATCATCAAGTGCTTGGGAAAGATTATTTGATACATTAACTTCTACACTTGAAGTTGATTATAATGGTGAAGTTATATCTTTGCCTGAGGTTAGAAACTTAGCTTATTCAGCAGATGAAAAAGTAAGAAAAGAAGCTTATGAAGCAGAAATAAAATCTTATAGAAAGATTGAAAAATCTATTGCGGCTTCCCTTTCATCTATTAAACAAGAAACTACTACTATGGCACTTGAAAGAGGCTATGAATCACCTCTTGATAGAACTTTAAAACAATCAGGAATGACTAAAAAGACTCTTGATGCTCTAGTAGGAGCTATTGAAGAATACTATCCATATTTCAGAGCTTATCTTAAGAGAAAAGGAGAACTCTTAGGTCATAAAAATGGTCTTCCATTCTATGATTTATTTGCTCCAATGGGTAAGAATGATACTAAGTTTAGTGTAGAAGAAGCCAATGGTTATCTCGTTAAAGCATTTACTGAATTTTACCCAGAAATAGGGAAATTCATGAAGAAGACAATGGATAATAACGCCATTGACTATATGCCTAAAAAAGGTAAAGTAGGTGGTGCATTCTGCAGTGGTGTATTCAAAATTAAAGAACCAAGAATCTTAGCTAACTTTGATGGTTCATTTAATTCAGTTTGTACACTTGCTCATGAACTTGGACATGGTTTCCATGATGAACTTATGTGGCCTTATCCAGAAATCTGTAGCGATTATCCAATGCAACTTGCAGAGACTGCATCAACATTTAATGAAACATATATTAAAGACTATGCAATCTTAAATTCTAAAGATAAGAATGAAAAGATTAATATTCTTGAAGCTATGATTTCGGATGATAACCAAGTAATCGTTGACATTATGTCTAGATACTATTTTGAAACATCTGTATTTGAAAAGAGTGATGAAGCTGCATTAACTCCTGAAGAATTAAAAGAATTAATGAAAGATGCACAACTTAGAAGTTATGGTGATGGACTTGATCCTGAATTCTTACATCCTTATATGTGGTGTTGTAAAGGTCATTATTATAGTACTGGTCTTTCATTCTATAATTTCCCTTATGCATTTGGTCAATTATTTGCATACGGTCTATATAATCTTTATAAAGAAAAAGGAGCAGAAGAATTCTTCCCACTTTATAAGAAAGTATTAATTAATGCAGGTCAAATGCCTATTAGAGAATGTGTTCTTCAAGCAAACATCGATGTTGAAGATATTAACTTCTGGAGAAAATCATTAGACATCTGTAAAGGTCATATTGAAGAATTCTTAGAGTTAACAAAATAAGAAATATATGGGTTAGGTGTACGCCTAACCTTTTTCTTTGACAAAAATTATAATTTTTATTTGACTAGTATATTCAATAGTGTTATTATATTTCCGGTACATTTTTAATTAACCCACAAAAGCCCTTATTTTAAAAATAAAATAATAAGGAGATAATTAGAAAAATGAGTACTTATATGCAAAAACCAGCCGAAGTTAATAGACAATGGTATCTTATTGACGCTACTGGCAAAACACTTGGTAGACTTGCTACCGAAATCGCTAACTTACTTAGAGGTAAGAATAAACCAACTTTCACACCTCATGTAGACTGTGGAGATTATGTTGTTGTAATCAATGCCGAAAAAATCCACGTTACTGGCAACAAGATGGACGACAAACTCTACTACAATCACTCTGGATATCCAGGAGGATTAAGAGTAAGAAACCTTAAGACTGTTCTTGAAAAGAAGCCAACTGAAGCTTTAGAAAGAGCTGTTAAAGGTATGCTTCCTCACAATCATTTAGGAGCTCAAGTATATAGAAAGTTATTTGTATATGCTGGAAGCGATTATGAACAAAAGGCACAAAAGCCTGTTGTTTATGAGGTTAAGTAGGAGGAATTATGGCTAAGATAGCAAAGAAGGATTTTACAGGAACTGGTAGAAGAAAAAGTTCTGTAGCAAGAGTTATTCTTGTTCCTGGTACAGGTGTTATAACAATTAACGGACGTGAATTCGAAGAATACATCCCTAACGGACTTTCTAGATTAGACGTTCTTCAACCAATGGTTGCTACTGAAACTGCTACTACACTTGATGTTATTGCATCAGTTGATGGCGGCGGAATCACAGGTCAAGCAGGTGCAATCCGTTTAGGTATCGCAAGAGCTTTACTCAAGGTTAACCCTGAGTATAGAAAAGTTCTTAAACCTCTTGGATTCTTAACTCGTGACCCTAGAGCTGTTGAAAGAAAGAAACCTGGTCTTAAGAAAGCTAGACGTGCTCCTCAATTCAGCAAACGTTAGTTATATAAAGAATGCCCAAATTGGGCATTTTTTATTGCATAAATTCGTCAAAAATCATAGTAAAAATAGATCATTTTAATAATAAATTTATAGGTATATTTATACCAATTTTAATACTCTATAATTATTAATATTTTAATATAAATAAATATTTATATAAAAAAGTAGTTGACTATTTGACAAAAAGGGTATATATTTATAAATTGCGGTAAAATGTGCGCTTTATTAATTATTAATTAATTAATATAGGCGTTTTATCAGTATAAATAAGAGAGGTAGACACGTTGTACAGTTTAGTAAAATATGGAAAGAAACACGTAAGAAGAAATTTCCGTCAAGCAAAACACATTCTTGAACTCCCTAATCTAATCGAGAACCAACTTGATTCTTTCAAAGAATTCACAGAAGTTGGCTTAAAAGAATTGTTTGAAGACATCTCTCCGGTTACTCATTTATATGGACCTAACCAAGAGAAGAGAATTGAACTCTATTTTAATGGTTATCACTTTGATGAACCTAAATATTCAATTCTTGAGTGTAAAGAAAGAGAAACATCTTACACTAAGTCTTTAAGATGCGAAGTTCAATTACACATTTCTGAAACTGGTGAAGTAAAAGAAAACAAAAATGTATTTATGGCAGATTTCCCTTGGATGACTCCAACAGGTACATTTATCATCAATGGTGCAGAAAGAGTTGTAGTTAACCAAATCATTAGATCTTCTGGTGTTTTATTCAAAGAAGAAGTTGATAGTAAACTTGGTAAGTCAACTATCATTGGTCAAGTAATCCCTACAAGAGGTGCTTGGATTGAATTTGAAACAGGTTCAAAGGATATCTTATATGCAAAAGTTGATAGATCTAAAAAGATTTATTTACCAGAATTCTTAAAATCAATTGGTATTGAAACACATGATATGATGAAAGAATTATTCGGTGCAACAGACCTTTTAGTTAAGACTCTTGAAAAAGACCCATCTAAAGATTATGAAGAAGCTATGAAGAACCTTTACATGAAGGTTAAAGGTGATGACATCCCAGTTGAAGGTGTTAAGAACTATCTTCAATCTCATTTAATGGATCATAGAAGATACGACCTCATGGAAGTTGGTCGTTATAAATTCAATAAGAAACTCGACTTCGTTGAAAGAGCTATTGGTAACTACTTAGCTAAAGATTATGTAATCACAGCTAAACATGATGAATACCATGATCAAGAAGAAATGGTACTCGCTAAAGGTACTTATGTAGATAAGGACATTGCTAAGATCTTAAGAGACAATAGAAGTGACTTCAGAAGAACTTTAAAACTTGAAAATGCTTTAACAGACGATCTCAATTTACCAATCATCGTTGAAGAAATCCAAGTATATACAGCTGCTAACCCAGTAAATACTGTTAAAATTGTTGGTTCATATTTTGAAGAAGAAAGACAATATATCACAACATCTGATATGATTGCTGCTACATCTTATTGGTTAAACCTCTTTGATCACGTTGGTAATTATGACGACGTTGATAACTTAGCTAACAGAAGACTCCGTTTAACTGGTGAATTATTATCTAACCAAATCAGAGTTGGTCTTGCTAAGCTTGAAAAGAGCATCCTTGAAAAGATGACTACTAAAGATCCTAACGATATGACAGCTCAAAACTTAATAAACATCAAACCTCTCCAATCAGCTATTAAGGATTTCTTTGGTTCAAGTCAATTATCACAATTTATGGCTCAAACTAACCCACTAGATGAAATCACTCACAAGAGAAGAATGTCAGCTTTAGGTCCAGGCGGAATCACTAGAGATAGAGCTGGTATCGAAGTCAGAGACGTACACCCTACTCACTATGGTAGAATTTGTCCTATCGAAACACCTGAAGGACAAAACATCGGTCTTATTACTTCTCTTGCTACATACGCTAAGGTTAATAAATATGGTTTCATCATGACTCCATACTATAAAGTTGTTAATGGTATCGTTACTGATGAACATATCTATATGACAGCTGATGAAGAAGCTGAACACTATATTGCAGAAGCAAATACTGAATTAAATGACGATTGTTCATTCAAGCATGACAGAATCTATGCTAGACATGACCAAGAAACAGCCCTCTATCCAAAAGAAATGATAGACTTCATGGATGTTTCACCAAAACAAATTATGTCTGTATCAGCATCTTGTATTCCATTCCTTGAACACGATGACGCTAACAGAACACTTATGGGTTCTAACATGCAACGTCAATCAATTCCACTACTTAAGCCTCAAGCTCCATTCGTAGGAACTGGTATCGAATACAGAGCTGCACACGATTCAGGTGTTGCATGTATCTGTGAAGATGATGGTATCGTTGAATACGTTGATGGTCTTGAAGTTAAAGTAAGACAAGACAAAGATGGTGAATTAAAAGTTTATAAACTCAATAAATTCATCCGTTCTAACCAAGGTACTTGTGTTAACCAAACACCAATCGTTGAAATCGGTGAAAAAGTTGCTAAAGGTGATATCCTCGCAGATGGTCCATCTATGGATCAAGGCGAACTCGCTTTAGGTAGAAACGTTTTAATCGGATTCATGACTTGGGAAGGTTATAACTACGAGGACGCTGTAGTTATGAACGAAAACTTAGTTAAGAACGATGTTTATACATCTATCCATATTGAAAGATATGAAATCCAAGCTAGAGATACTAAACTTGGTAAAGAAGAAATCACAAGAGAAATCCCTAACGCAGGTGATGCTATCAAACGTCAACTTGACGCTGATGGAATTGTTATCCCAGGCTCACTTGTAAAAGAAGGCGATATCTTAGTAGGTAAGATTACACCTAAGGGTGTATCTGACCCAACTGGTGAAGAAAGATTATTACTTGCTATCTTCGGTGCTAAATCAAGAGATGTACGTGATACATCACTTAAAGTTCCACATGGTGGAGAAGGTATCGTTCAAGCAGTAAGACATTTCACTAGAGAAAATGATAAAGAATTAATCTCTGGTGTAAATGAAGTTGTAAGAGTATATATCGTACAAAAGAGAAAGATTCGTGTCGGTGATAAGATGTCAGGACGTCACGGTAACAAAGGTGTTATTTCAAACATCCTACCACAAGAGGATATGCCATTCCTCGCTGATGGTACACCACTAGATATTCTTTTAAACCCACAAGGTGTTCCATCTCGTATGAACATCGGTCAGGTTCTTGAAGTTCATCTAGGTATGGCTTGTAGAAAGCTTGGTGTACTAGCTGCAACAGAAGTCTTTGACTGCTGCCGTGATGAAGACTTAGAAGCTATGATGGCTGAAGCAGGTATGTCACCTGATGGAAAAGTTGAAGTATATGATGGTAGAACTGGTGATAAGTTCGATAACAGAATCACAGTTGGTGTTATGTACATGATCAAACTTGACCACATGGTTGATGATAAACTTCATGCTAGATCTGTTGGTCCGTATGTATTAGTTACTCAACAACCTATTGGTGGTAAAGCACAAAACGGTGGACAAAGATTTGGTGAAATGGAAGTTTGGGCTCTTGAAGCATATGGTGCTGCATACACTCTCCAAGAAATGCTCACTATCAAATCAGATGATATCTTAGGACGTAATAAAGTTTATAGAGCTATCACTGAAGGCAAAGAAATTCCTGAACCTAACCTACCTGAATCATTCAGAGTATTAACAAGAGAACTTAGATCTCTCGGTATCTTCGTAGAACTTAAAGATGCGAAGACTGGTGAGAACGTAGTTGATAAATCATTAGTAGATGAAGAAACAGATAACTTCATCAAGAAAAACCATGTCTAGGAGGTTAAAAAATGAGTCAAAAATATTCATATTTAAAAATCAGACTTGCTAACCCTGAAGAAATTGAAAAGTGGTCTTCTGGAGAAGTTATTAATGCAGAAACAATCAACTATAGAACATTAAAACCTGAACGTGGCGGTTTATTCGCAGAAGAAATCTTTGGTCCAACTAAAGACTATCAATGCGCATGTGCTCAAAGAAGCAAAAAGAACGTTACATATGAAAATAAGAAATGTCCTATTTGTGGTGTAGAAATCACTGAATCAAGAGTAAGAAGAGAAAGAATGGGTCATATCAAACTCGCAGCTCCAGTAGTTCACAGTTGGTATTTAAAGAGTACTCCTTCTAAACTTGCATTACTTCTTGATATGAAGACATCTGATCTTGAATCAGTTGTAAGATATGCATCATATATTGTTGTTGAACCAGGTGAAACTGATCTTGGTTATAAACAATTACTCCAAGAATTTGAACTTTATCAAGCTATTTCTAAATGGGGTAACTCATTTACTGCACTTAAAGGAGCTGAGGCTGTTAAGTATATGCTTAAGAAGCTTGACCTTGAAAAGGAAGTTCTTGAATTAAGAAAAGAATTAAAGAGTTCTTCTAAACAAAAGAGAGAAAAAGTTATTAAGAGACTTGAAGTTGTTGAAGACTTAAAGAACTCTGATAACAGACCTACATCAATGGTACTTGATGTACTCCCAGTTATTCCACCAGATCTAAGACCTATGGTTCAACTTGATGGTGGTAGATTCGCTACAACTGGTTTAAATGATCTTTATAGAAAGATTATCAACAGAAATAATCGTCTTAAAGATTATAAGAAAAAGAATACTCCAGACTTAATCGTTAACAACGAAAAGAGATTACTCCAAGACGCTGTTGATGATTTAATTGATAACTCAAAGAGTAAGAGAAAGAGTGCAAACGAAAGACAACATCCTAAGAAAGGTTTATCTGACCAATTAAGAGGTAAACAAGGTCGTTTCAGACAAAACCTCCTTGGTAAGAGAGTTGACTACTCAGGACGTTCAGTTATCGTCGTTGGACCAACTCTTAGAATGCATCAATGTGGTGTTCCAAGAGAAATGGCTCTTACACTCTTCAAGCCTTTCGTTATCAGAGACCTTCTTGATAGAGGCGTAGCTGAAAACATTAGAAAGGCTAAAACAATGATTGAAAACAAGGATGATAAGATTTGGGCATCTTTAGAAAAGGTTGTTCTCGAACATCCAGTACTCTTAAACCGTGCCCCGACTCTTCACAGACTTGGTATTCAAGCATTTGAACCAATCCTAATCGATGGTAAGGCTATCCAACTTCACCCACTCGCATGTCCAGCCTTCAACGCTGACTTCGATGGTGACCAAATGCCTATCCACGTTCCGCTATCAGAAGAAGCTCAAGCTGAAGCTAGAATCATGATGCTTGCTTCAAATAATATCCTTAACCCTCGTGACGGTAAACCAGTTGCGACTCCTTCACAAGATATGGTTCTTGGTAACTATTACTTAACACAAGAAATGGCTGGTGAACCAGGTGAAGGTAGAGTATTTAAAGATATTAACGAAGCCCAAATGGCATATGAACTTGGTGAAATTACTCTTCACACAAGAATTGCCTTCAAAGCTGAAAGCTTCCCTTATATGACTCCATATTCTCATAATGATGATTTCCTTATCACTACATATGGTAAAGTTGTATTCAACACAATCCTCTCTAAAGGATTCCCATACTTAAATGAACCTTCAACTGAAAACTTAACTGGTCAAACTCCAGACAAGTATTTCTGTCCAATGGGTAAAGATATCAAAGAATTCATCAAGGAACTCGACCAAAAGAGACTTGATCAATACAATGAAGATATTAGAACTAAAGGCAAATCAGATTTAAATTCTAAAGGTGTATGCGTTCCATTTAAGAAAGGCTTCCTTGGAAAGATTATTTCTGAAACATTCAAGAGATATAAATCAAGCGAAACATCTAAGATGCTTGATAGAATGAAAGACTTAGGTTTCAAATATTGTACTAAATCAGGTGTTACAGTTTGTGCATTTGATATTCAAGTATACAAAGGTAAGAAAGAAATCGTTGAAGCTGCTCAAGCTAAAGTTGACCAAATCAACGAAGACTTCGAACTTGGTTTAATGACTGAAACTCAAAGACATGAAGCTATCACTGGTAACGGTGGTGTTTGGGATGAAGCAAATAAGAAAGTTACTAAGAACCTTATTTCTGACCTCGAACTCAATCACTCTGACAACCATACATACATGATGTATGACTCAGGTGCCCGTGGTAAAGCATCTAACTATACACAACTTTCTGGTATGCGTGGTCTTATGAACGATACTAAGGGTCAAGCAATTGAAACTCCAGTTACATCTTGTTTCCGTGAAGGTATCACAATGAGAGAATTCTTCATTTCATCTCACGGTTCAAGAAAAGGTTCTACAGATACAGCCTTAAAGACTGCGGACTCTGGTTACTTAACTAGACGTCTAGTTGACGTATCACAAGAAGTAGTTGTAAGAGAATATGACTGTGGCACTGATAGAGGTGTTATGGTTAGTGAAGTTCTTGATGATGATGGAAAAGTAATTCAATCACTCGAAGATAGAACAATTGGTAGATTCACTTATAAAGAATTAACTGATCCACAAACTGGTGAAGTATTACTTGAAAAGGGTGAATATATCACTGAAGATAAAGCTAAACTCTTTAAAGCTCATGGAATTAAAGAAGTTGGTATTAGAACTGTATGTACATGTAATTCTAAGAATGGTATTTGCGTAAAGTGCTATGGTAGAAATATGGCTACATCTGATATCGTTGAAGTTGGTGAAGCTGTAGGTGTTATCGCATCTCAATCAATCGGTGAACCAGGTACCCAACTTACAATGCGTACATTCCATACTGGTGGTCTAGCCGGTGGTGATATCACATCAGGTCTTCCAAGAGTTCAAGAATTATTCGAAGCTAGAACTCCAAAAGGTGAAGCTGTTATCTCTGAAATCACTGGTAAAGTTGTTGAACTTACAGAAACACACGCTGTTATTAAGGGTGCAGTTGCTGAAAGAACATACACTTTAAAACAAGGTTATAAAGTACTTGTTAATAAGGGTGACATTGTTGTTGCTGGTCAACCATTAACTAAAGGTTCTATTAACTTAAAAGATTTACTTAGAATCACTAATGTTGAAACAGTTCAACAATACATCATTAAAGAAGTTCAAAAGGTATACGCAAAAGAAGGTGTACCAATCAATGATAAACACATTGAAATTATCGTTCATCAAATGACTAAGAGATTAAATGTTAAGCTTGAAGGTGACACTAAGTTACTTCCAGGACAACTTATCTCTTCTAACCAATATGCTGAAGCTAACCAAGAAGCATTACTCTCTGGTGGTAAACCAGCTGTAGCTATTCCAGTACTCCTTGGTATTACTAAAGCTGCATTAAAGAGTGATTCATTCTTAAGTGCTGCATCATTCCAAGAAACTACAAGAGTATTAACTGAAGCTGCTATCCGTGGTCAAATCGATACTCTACAAGGTTTAAAGGAAAACGTAATTATTGGTGGTCTTATTCCTGCTGGTACTGGTATCTTAAAAGATACTAGATTCGAATACGAAGGAAAACAAAAAGAAGAAGCTGTTGATGACGCTAACTTCGAGGACTTCGATAATTAATAAAATATAAGCCACTTCACGGTGGCTTATATTTATATAAATAGGTATTATATATATTTATATATTATATATACTAATATAGGAGGCAAAAATGTTCTGTCAAAATTGTGGAAACAATGTAAAAGATACTGATATATATTGTCCATATTGTGGATCTAAAATTGAAAGAGGAGATAAAGCGCCTGAAGTTAAGCCAGTAAGCTTTGATGAACCAGTAAATAAAATGAAGTGGGTTCAACCTGTAATGATTCCACTATTCATTGTTACTTTATTATTATGGTTCCTTGGATTCTTCTTATACGTTATTATTACTGTATTAACTGTGAAAGATCCACTAGATTTATCTAATTATATCAATCTAACATTACCAATTATTCAACTTGTATTAAGTGTATTATGTTTATCACTTGGTATCTTCTTTAAAGTAAAGAAATATCAAACAGTTAAAAATATAGTTGCGGGTGCGCTTGGTACCATCGCATCTTTAATTGCTGTTCTAGCGCTTGGCCTTGCAAGTGGTTATTTAAATAAAGCACCTAAGTTATCTTTAACTAGTGAATATTATTTAGATATGAAAGTAGTAGAACCATTAGTTCCAACTCAATTTGATAGTAAAGTATTTTTAGTTGAGGGATTAAATGAAGATGGTGAAATGGAAACAGTACCTGCATATATTTATCTTAAGTTCACAAGCAACGCTGAAATAGCATTATTCGAAGCTGAAATTGAAAATAGCACTAGATGGAATAAAGCAGAAGTAAATAAGAAGCAAGTTATTGACTATGATTATTACTTAGTTTATAACTATGAAACAAAGAAATTTGATTCATCTGATTTAGCTAATTCATTCATTCTATTCTACGCTAAAGAATACCATTCAATGGTTATGATTCCAGGTGTTATATTATCATATTTCGCTGCTTTCGAGGATTCAATTCAATAATTATGTAGAAACCGCTAAAATTAGCGGTTTTTATTTTGTTAAAATTAGAAATTTCACACATTTTAAGCCATTATTTACACTTTTTATTGCAATAATATATTATTGTAATTATAATTTAGGTAATAAAATTTAAAAATAAGGAGAAAAATATGAGAAAAGTACTACCTAGATTATTTAATATACTTTCGTTTATCATAGCTACTTTCATCATCTTACCTTTCCCTTTAATGTCACAATTCTTTGGATCTTTAGTTAAACATCCAGTAGAATCATATACATTCTTTGATAAGGTATGGAACGGATTAGCTTTGTTCTTTAATAATTTTGAATATACACAACTTGCAATCATTCCAATTGGACTTGCTGCAATTGCATTATTATTCTTTATTATTTCTATGATTGATTATTGGGCACATAAGAAAGAAACTACTCTTGCTTTAATGAATGCTGCAATTAACCCAATTGCTTATGTTGGTATCTATTCAGCTATTCTTGGTATCTTTGTAACTTTCTTTGCTCCATATAATGTTTCAATGCATTTCAATCAATGGGATTACTATGGACTTCTAAACCTTGGTGGAGTTGGTGCATGGATTAATGCTAAGATCTTAGATGGTAACGCTGCTAACTTAATTGTTGCTGTTGCATTCTATGTTGCATTACTCTTAACATTAGTTTCATTCACATTCTTCAGAAGAAGACTTCAATATAAGAATACATTTGTAAGATTCCTTGAATTCGTATTCATCGCTCTTGTAAGTTTCTTATCAATGAAGGGTTTATTCGATTATGTATCTATGTTCCGTGTTGGTGGTGAAGTTCAAACATATGCTCAATATGTAGCAAATGGTGGACATGTATTCACATTCTTTGAATTATTCGGATTTGGTGGAACAACACAACAATTACTTGGATTCCAATCTCAAATCTTTACAGGTAACTTCTTAGCATATGTACCTTACATGGTAGCAGGCCTTGCATTAATCATCTTTATCGTTATCGGTATCGTTGATATGTCTATTGATAGAAATGCTCAAGCTCGTTCTAAGGGAAAGAAAAAAGTTGAACCAAGAAGAGATTATAAGCCAGTAGAAGAAACTAATAAGCCAGTTGAAGAATTTAGACCAAACATTGAGGAACAACCTCAAGAAGATGAAGAATTATTCGTAATTCCAAAACCTGAAGAAGAACTCGTTACTGAAGTTGAAGAAAAGACAATCATCAGACAAGTAGTTTATGAAAAGAGTGATCTTAATGAAGTATTTGGTACTGATTTTGAATTCAGAAACTGCTCAATGGTTAGAAGAGAAGGATTCAATGAATACTTCGTTAATAAACAAAAGTTCTTAACTTTAACTAATTCTAAGAAATCTATTTCATTCAGACTTGAACTTGATAAAGCTATTAGACTTATTATCCAATACCCACTAGTAGGTAAGGATAAATATGAAAACCATAAGATTTGGTTCAAGATTGATGATATTAGTATCTTAAATAAAGATATTATTATTCAAATTATCAAGGACGCATATACTACAGTCCTTCAAAACCAATAATAATAAAATAATAAAGAGGCCTTATAGGCCTTTTTATTTTTTATGTTATAATTAGTTGAGTTAGAAATATTCATAAATATATAGGAGAAAAGAAATGAAAAGAAGTAAAACAATAGTGTTTTTATTTGTTTCTATGCTTGTTTCATTGTTATTTTTAGGAGCTTGTAAAGATAAAACAACTACCACAACTAAAAGAGAGCCTAATTTAATTAATGTTTCAGTGCAATATATTAAAAGTGATTATGCATTTAATACTGGAGACACAAACATTCCTTATAATGAAGGAATCACATTTAACGCTTCAGACTTTAAGTTAGTTGAAGAATTTGATGATGGATCTACTAAGGATGTAACTGATGGTTTCTCTTTTGTTATATATAAATTAACTGGTTCAGGTGATGTAGCTCAAACTGGAAACTTAATGCCAGGTGATTATAGAATCGACTTTGCATATAAAGGTTATACAAACTTTATTAATTTTTGTATATCACCTATAAATGTAAAAGATAGTGATATTACATCTTCACTTAATGCTTCATATCCTTATAATCCAAATGGTTCAGTAGAACCAGACTTTACTTTGTCTTATAAGAATACTTTATTAGTTAAAGAAGAAGATTATATTATTCTAAATTATGGAGCTAATAATGAAGTTGGAGAAAACTCAGGTGTTGTTAATATTCAATTTAGAGGAATATATACAGGTACAACTACATTAACATTCTCCATTACACCAATTCAGATTGGTGATGTAGTATTAACTGATAAAGAAGTAATATACTCACCAAATAGAGACTTTAGAGAAGATGCAGAAACTATTAACTTATTTTCAAATCCAATTGAAGGCGTTGATAGAATTGAATATTCATATAAAAGTGAGAATCAAACAGTTGAAGGTCCAATCAATAATGTTGGAAGTTATACTGTTACTGCACATATCATAGTTCTTCCTGGATATCAAGCAGTAGAAGACAAAGTATTTACTCTTTCTGTAAATAAATTTGATATAACTACTCTAAATCTAAGTGTTTCTCTTCCAAAAGAGGTCGAATATACTGGACATAAATTTAAAGTTAGTGATTTTGAAGACGCAATTAAAGTAGTAATGGGTGATATAACATATTCAGTTGAAATGAATGAAGGTGCTGACATAGATAATCTTAAAGCATCAACTACTGATACAAAGGGTCAATATACTATCACCGCAGAAGGCAATTATGGCGGAGCTATAATTGTAAGATATGACATTCTTCCGTTTGATGTAAGAAATGTTAGCGTTGAAACAGAAGACTTTTATGAATATGATTCAACTGAAAAACATATTAAGATAGTATTTAGAACTGAATTTGATAAAGATGGAAATCCAATTAAAATAGAACTTGAATTAGGTAAAGACTATACAATTGAATATTCTAATAATATAAATGCCTCAACTTCTGATTATGCATCATATGTTATTACTGGTAGGGGCAATTATTGTGGAATGGTTACAGGACGATTCTATATACATCCTGTTGAGATTAAATTTGAATTAGATGAATATTATTATGCTCATCCAGAAACAACATATAATGGAAAAGATCAAAAAGATTATTTACTTGCGTTAAATAAAGCTCTTCCAGAACAGGTTGAAGTAACTTATTATGATGCAGATAATAAAGAAGTTACTGAACTTAAGAATGCAAATACATATATGTCTCGTTTAGGCCAATATGTATCTGCCAATTTCGATATTAAAGATGAATATAAAGGAAACTATTATTTAAGTGGTGCTGATTCATTTGCTGACTTAATCAAAATTAATCCTAAAGTATTAGGAACTTGCCAAGAAGAATATTCAACTAGTACTCTTGAATCTTTTGAAGGCACAAAGAATTTAGATTATGGTTATGGTTTAACTGATTATTATTACTACACATATAGTGGCAGTCCATATGCACCAAAAGTAACTATTAAAACTATACTTGACTCTGAAGAATATACTCTTGTTGAAGGAGTGGACTATAAACTAGAATATTCTGGTGATAATTATTATGCTGATTATAAAACATCACTAACAGTGACTGATGCAGGCCACTACTATGTACACGTCGTATATTATATGGACGAAACACAAAACTTTGCCGCATATGAAGGAATGAATGGTGCATATAAAGTCTATGGTGAATTTAGTAGAATGCTTGAATTTGTTGTTACAAAGAAAGAATTATCTGAAACTTCAGAAATTGCTGAGTGGCCAACTGTTCAAAAACTAATCTGGACAGACTATGGATACTTTAATCCGTATAGCAAAACTACAACTACAACAATGGAAGTTGAAATTAGAGAAAAGACAGAAGAAGTATCATTTAGAATTTTAGATCCAGAACTTGATGGTGATGGTGGAGTTTATGTATTAGCAGAATCAAAGAACTACATTTTGCCTGAAAAGAAAGTTATTGCTGTGGAAACTACTCCATTTAGTTATTTCAATGTTTCAGGACAATCTTTATCTACTGATGACCTTAAATCAACAACTACATTCCATATATTTGATAAATTAGATATTGGAGTGAATGGTTCTACAGGATGTATTGTTCAATATTCTTTCAATGATACTGATAATAGAGCATATATTGCTACTAGCGAGGGAAATAATAAGATTAGTACATTAATCGCAACTCCATTCTATTATAAAGAACAATATAGTCAATTTACTAAATGTTATATCACAATTAAATATAATAGTCGCACTATTGCGAGTCATGAATTTAATGTAGATAGAGATTTCTTAGAATATGCTGCAATATATGATGATGATACTAAGGTTGGTGATTTAATGGATAGCCAATTTGGCGCAACAAGTGCTTCTGTCAATGAAGGCCAAACAATAAAGTTTAAAGTAAAAGAAGAATATTCTAATATAGTTATTCGTTATAAATATACAAACAATGCTTATGACTCATGGAAAGTAAATAATCCTTTTGAATATACCGCACAAGCACAAGATGAAGGAATTAAAATCGTATTATATAGTAATAACGAGATATTCTATACTTTGACATTAAACTTTGTTCATCCAACAACATAATAAAGGAAATAATTAGATGAGTTTAAATAAAACAGCACGCAAAATCCTAAAGCACATATTATTATTCGCACTACTAATTGTTTTGGGTGCTGCTTTAGGCGCGGGATCTGTCTATATTTGGAATGCTTTTTCTAAATATCATTATAATGGCGCTCTATATAGTGATTCAGAAGATTACGTTAATAACTATGGGTATAATTACTTTAAAGAAACCAATAAAGCTCAAGAGGAATTATATATAGAACTCTATCATGTAGCCAAAGACTTTGAACACAAAAATAAAAATCTCATAAGAGGAGTTGGAAGCGATTATGGAACACTATATAAAATATATACAAAAGATTCCACACTTTCACTTGATGAACTTACACAGGTGTTCGTAGTATTTGAAAAAGATAATCCAGAGTTTTATTTTCTCACAACTGTACATAATTCAGTTAAGGAATATGTTAAATTTGAAATATCTAAAGATTATTTAAAAGCTAAAGATAGAAATAGAATAAATAGTTTAATTGAAAATAAACTATTAGAAGTTGATGAAATAGTTAATAAGTGCACAACCACTTATGATAAGGTTATGGCTGTTTCTAATTATATTATTTCCAATATGACATATGCTCGTGATGAAAACTTTGAGCCATCTCAAGAAAGATGGGCGCATAATATGGTGGGTTTCTTTGAAAGAGGAGCAGGTGTTTGTGAAACATATTGTGAAACTCTAAAATTTATGCTTAATAGGTATAAAGTTGACTCTAAAGAAGCTTGGGGCGAAAATCATGCTTGGAATATTGTAAATATTGATGGATATAATTATGTTTTTGACTTAACTAATGAATTAACTGGTTATTCAGAAAAAACATATTTCCAACTAATGCAAGGTTTATATGATAAGAAGGGTGAATACGACACTACAATGTATCCGCTTCATAATATGGCAAAGACAGATTTATCTGACAATCTATTAACACTAAAAGAAGATGGACAGGTAATAGCTGTGTCTCATAGTATGGACTATATAATGAGTTTATTTAATAATAAAAATTATGAAATTGATGTTCAAAATGATAAGAATCGCTCATTATATCTATCTGAAATAAATACTTCATATCAAACACTAACCTTTAAATCAACTGGAACTCATTCGTTACGTGTGTATTTGTATGATGCTTTGATAATAAATAAAAATGTTACATTCTATGATGCAACAATTACTGGCATTGGTGTTTTATACATAAGTAACGCTACTCTTAATTTATTAGGTACTAGCACATCTATTTTTGGTGATGTAGCGGGTAATGCAAATTCAACAATAAATATAGATACCACTGCTCAATCATATTTTTATTGTAAATGTACATATATAAATACATTAATTTCTTCAAAGCCAGTAGTAATCGGGAGATCGTGTCATATTGGTGAGTATATAGGTGATTATATTTATATTAAGTGTACTAATGATTCTCATATATCTCAAGTAATCAATATAGATAAATATGAATCAAACAAGATAGTTTTAGAATCTAGTTATAAAGGGAATAAACTAATTATCTCAAACGTATCTATAACCAGTGAATATCTTGAAGTGTATTACATTAATAATACTGATGAAAATAATGTTATTTTAGATATTAATTTTAACGACATTAAAATAATAAAACAATAAAGAAAAAGACAATGAATTCGCTCCATTGTCTTTTATTCATATTCTTTTAATTCTTTAGATAGTTCATCTATTGCTTCATCAATGGTTCCTCTAAAGACTGTTTTTCCTTTTTTAAATAAAACTCCTTGTCCACTAACGAATGCGACTCCAAGATCAGCTTCTCTAGCTTCTCCAGGTCCATTCACGATACATCCCATTACTGCGACTTTAATGTTTTTCTTAATATGTTTAATTCTTTCATTAACTAAAGATGCGTAATGTTCTAAATCAATTTCAGTTCTCCCACATGTAGGACAACTAATTAAATCCGCAGAGTTATGTAAGTTTAAAGCTCTTAAGATATCTTTTGCTGCAGTAACCTCTCTTAAAGGATTTCCAGTAATAGACACTCTGATAGTATCCCCAATTCCTGAAAGAAGAAGATTGCCTAAGGCAATAGCAGATTTAGTAATCGCATTATCACCCATACCAGCTTCAGTCACTCCAAGGTGTAATGGATAATCATAAATCTGACTAACTTTTTCGTATGCTTCAATTGTTTCTAAAGTAGATGACATCTTAATAGATAATATGATATTAGTTAATCCATATTCTTCACATAGCGATACATAGTATTTAAGTGATTCAACTGCCTTATCTACAATAGGCATATCAGTATTTTTAAATTTAGGATTAAGTGAACCTGAGTTTACCCCAATTCTTACTGGAGTATTATGAGTGATTGCTGAGTCGACCAATTTCTTTAGGTTTTCATCAGCGCCAATATTTCCTGGGTTAAATCTAATCCCATCAACCCCAGCTTCAATGGCTTCGATACCTAATAAATAATCAAAGTGAATGTCTGCAACAATCGGAATAGACACATTCTCTTTGATTTTTTTAATCATACGAGCGTCTTCAATTGTTTTAACTGCAACTCTAACTAGTTCACAACCTTCATCTTCTAAAGCTTTAATTTCCTTTAAGCATTCATCATATTCACTTGGAAGATAAGTAGACATAGATTGAATGAGGATTGGATAATCCCCACCAATATATTTGTTTCCTACTTTAACAACTCTTGTTTTTCGTCTTTCCATAATATTACTCTTTATTCAAAATCATTTCTTTAGCGTATTCAAGTTGGCTTTCAGTTACCTTACCACCTGAAATCATAAGCGCAACTTCATAGATCTTTTCATCTAAATTTAATTCCTTAATACTTGTGTAAGTTCTGCCACCTTTAACATCTTTACTAATTTTAATATGGTTCTTAGATAGTGATGCGACTTGAGGGAGGTGTGTAATAGAGATTACTTGAGTATTTAGCGATATTTCATAAATCTTTTTAGCTACATCTCTTGCGACTTTTCCACTAATACCTGTGTCTATTTCATCAAATATTACAGTCTCAATTTTCTGACTCTTAATGAATAATGCCTTAATACTTAACATAATTCTTGATGATTCACCACCAGAGATAGTTTTAGATAAAGTTTTAAGTCCTTCACCGATATTTGTTTCAATTAAGAAATCAACTTCATCAAGACCATCAGCTTTAAAGATTAGGCCTCTATAATCATCCTCTTTAACTACGTCTTTAAATGATACTTCAAATACCGCAGTTAAAGATAAATCTTTCATATTCTTTTCTAGTTCATTCTTGATAGATTTAGCTATCTCTTTTCTAATCTTAGTTAATTCTAAACCCTTAGAATAAACTTTATCATATGAATCTTTTAACTCTTCAAGTTTATTCTTAATGAGTTCATCAAATGATTCATCTGATGAAAGAAGTTTCTTTAGTTCATCTTTATAATCAACGAGTTCATCTAGAGATTTCTTATATTTCTTTTTAAGATTATCAATATCGTTTAATCTAGTCTCAAGTTCATTGAGTCTATTTGGATCGTATTCAATTCTCTTAAAATCTTTCTTAATATTATCGAAGATTGAATCTATTTCATAATAGTAATCATTAATCTTTTCACTATATTCTTTATAGTCTTCTTTAAAAGATGAGATATCTTCAATTAACTTTTGTGATTCATATAGTTTATCAGTGAAGTCTTCTCTAATGAGTGAATCTAGATTTTGATAGATTGAATAGAACTTATCAAAGTTTTTAAGAATACTAATCTCTTCATTGATTTTAATGTCTTCACCTTTTTCAAGTGCCATCTCATCAAGTTCTTTTAAACTATATTCTAAATAATCTCTTCTTTCATTGAATTCTTTAGCTTTTTCAAGTAAGTCTAAATATTCTTTTCTAACTTTATTAAAGAGAGAAAGAAGAAGGGAATATTCACTCTTATATTCATTTGTGAGTTCATATTTAAAGTTATCAATAATCTCTAAATAGTTTTCAGGATTTAAAATCTTTTCATTATCAAACTGCATATGAATATCAGCGAGATATTTAGATATATTCTTTAAATCACTTAAAGTAATAGACACAGAGTTAACTTTAATATAACTATTCTTAGTTGAGATAACTCTTTCAATAACAAGTTCATCCACTGGATTCACATTAAGTTTAGTTAATAGTGATTTCAAATAAATATTATTGTGTGAAAAATAACCAGTGATAATAGCTTTATCACATCCAGTTCTAATAAGTTCTGTGGATGCACGTTCACCAAGAAGTAATGATAGTGAATCAATAATAAGCGATTTACCTGCGCCTGTTTCACCAGTTAAGACAGTAAGTCCATCCTTAAAAGTGATATCTATATTTTCAATTATTGCGAAGTTTTGAACGATGAGTCTTTTAAGCATAATTAATCCTCTATATTAATTATACTCAAAAATACACAATATACTTCGAAATTAATTTATAAGAAATTGTTGTATAATGTATAAGGATAATAAATAAGGAGATAAACAATGAATTTATTTACTAAATTATATGACAATTTAAAAGCTAAAAGAAAGACTATTGTATTCACTGAAGGAATGGATGAAAGAATCCAAAACGCCGCAGAAAGAATTCTTACTGAAGATATTATGGGTGTTATCCTTTGTGGAAATAAAGAAGAAGTATTAGCTTCAGCTAAAGCTAATGGTCATGATGTATCTAAAGCTACAATCATTGATCCACTTTCATTTGATGAATTTGGCCAAATGGTTGATTTAATGACTGAACTTAGAAAAGGCAAAATGACTCACGAAGAATGCGAAGAATTATGTAAGAAATCAAACTACTTCGGAACAATGCTCGTTAAGATGGGTAAGGCTGACGCTCTTCTTGGTGGTGCCACATATTCAACAGCTGATACAGTACGTCCAGCTCTTCAAATTATAAAGACTAGAAAAGGTGCTAACTTAGTATCTTCATCATTCATTCTCTTTAGAGAAAAAGATGGTAAAGATGAAGTTATCTCTATGGGTGACTGTGCAATTAACTTATCTTATGAAGATACAGTTAATAAAGAAACTGGTGAAGTTATTTTATCAGGTGCAAGAAAACTTGGTGAAGTAGCAGTTGAAACAGCAAGAACTGCAGCATACTTCGGAATTGATCCTAAAGTTGCAATCCTTTCATTCTCAACATATGGTTCTGGAAAAGGTGGAACAGTTAAACTCTCACATGATGCAGTAGCTGAAGCTAGAGCTATTGATCCAAATCTAGTTGTTGATGGTGAATTCCAATTCGACGCAGCTGTATCAGAAGTAGTAGCTAAGACTAAATGTCCTGAATCAAAAGTTGCTGGTAAAGCTAATGTATTCATCTTCCCATTAATTGAAGCTGGAAACATTGGTTATAAGATTGCTCAAAGACTTGGTGGATTTGAAGCTTATGGACCAATCCTTCAAGGTTTAAATGCTCCAATCAATGACTTATCTCGTGGTTGTACTGCTGATGAAGTATACAAGATGGCAGTAATCACTGCAGGTATGGCTGAATAATAAACGATAAAGAGTGATGCCTAGCGCATCACTTTTTTCTTTAGTATTTCTAAAAATAATGTATAATATTTTTAGCACCCTAAGGAGGCTTATATGATTAAAGAGTTAAAAAGTGAAATTCAAAGTTACGTTAATAAAAGATTAAATGAGATTTACTCTCTCGAATTTAATACTGTGATAGAAAACCCTAAAAATCCTCAATTAGGTGATTTAGCTATTCCTAGTTTCTCTTTATGTAAAGTATTAAAGAAAAGCCCTGTAGAGTGCGCAGAAGTAATCAAGAATATTCTTCTTGAACTTGATTACTTTAGCTCAGTTGAATGTGTTGGTGCATATGTTAATGCTAAATATTCAAGAACTCATTTAGCTGAAAAAGTATTTAAGAACTTATCTTTTGATAAAGCTGAATCAAATGGTAAGACAGTATGTATCGACTATTCAAGTCCAAACATCGCTAAACCATTCTCAATTGGACACTTACGTTCAACTATTATTGGCCAATCACTTGGTAATGTACTTGAATATAAAGGTTACAAAGTAGTTAGAATTGATCACCTAGGTGATTTTGGTACTCAATTTGGTAAATTAATTTGGGCATTTAAGAACTGGGGTAATATGGATGACGTTCTTAAAGACCCAATTAATACACTTGTTGGACTATATGTAAGATTTAATCAAGAAGCTGAAAAGAATCCAGCACTTGATGATGAAGCAAGAAAGATCTTTAAAGAACTTGAAGAAGGCAATGCTGAATATAGAGAACTTTGGAATAAATTTAAGAATTACTCTTTAAAAGAATTTATGAGAATGTATGAATTATTAAATGTACACTTTGATAAGTTCTCAAGTGAAGCTGAAGCTTCAAGAAAATCAGCTTACATCATTGGTGAACTTAAAAAGAAAGGATTACTTGTTGAAGACCAAGGTGCTCAAGTGGTATTCCTTTCAGATCCACTCCCACCAGCAATCATTCAAAAGAGCGATGGTTCAACTTTATATATCACTCGTGACTTAGAAGAAGTTTGGGATAGATATAAAGAATTCAAGTTTGATAAGATGTTATACTGCGTAGGTAACGAACAAAAACTTTATTTTAACCAAGTAAAAGAAGTATTAGCTAAGATGGACGCTCCATTTGCTAGTGGTGTATCACATGTTGCATTCGGTTTAATTCTAAGAGATGGTAAAAAGATGTCTACAAGAACTGGAACTGCAGTTAAACTTGAAGACGTATTAAATGAATCTATTAGACTAGCTAAAGCTCATATTGATGAAAAGAATCCTAATCTTGAAGGAAAAGATGAAATCGCAACTAAGATTGGTGTTTCAGCTATTATCTTTAATGACCTTAAGAACTTTAGAGAAAATGAATATGAATTTGACCTTGAATCAGCTACTAGATTTGAAGGTCAAACTGGACCATATATTGAATATACATCAGTAAGAATTGGTTCAATCTTAGAATCAGCTAATTTTGATCCATCTAAAGTTGATTATTCATTATATGAAAATGAAATTATGTTTGAAATAGTTAAGAAGATAGATGAATTTAATGATGTATTAGATAAGGTAGTAGAAGAATACGCTCCACATTATCTAGCTAAATATCTACTTCAACTTTCAACTCTCTTTAATTCATTCTACGCAAAAGAAAGAGTGTTAATTGATGATGAAGTTGAAAGAAATACTAAACTTAATTTATTAAAAGGAATCAAGAACACTATTGATAAAGGCTTAACTTTACTCAATATGAGCGTTCTTGAAAAGATGTAGGATTATTCCTACATTATGCTCGCGTGGCGAAACTGGTAGACGCAGCAGACTCAAAATCTGCCGAATGAAGAATTCATGTGGGTTCGATTCCCACCGTGAGCACCACTATAACTATTGATGGGGCTCAGCCCCATTTAATTTTTACAAACCAATAGTTGAGTTTAATCCTCCCATTAACTCAACCACCAGTTTGTAGACTCTTATCAATAAAACATTTACACTATAGGCATAAAGGAGGCCTTCTATGGATCAAATTAAAATAGGTAAATTTATCCAAGAAAAAAGAAAGAGTAAAAATCTTACTCAATTAGAATTAGCTGAAAAGCTAAATATAACTGATAGAGCTATATCTAAGTGGGAATGTGGTAAATCACTTCCAGATGCGTCTATCATGTTAGAACTATGCGAAATATTAGACATTAGTGTAAATGAATTATTAACTGGGGAGGAGTTAGAAATGAAAGACTATGATAAACAAGCAGAGTTAAATCTACTTGAACTTAAAAGACAAAAAGAAGCATCTGATAAGAGACTTCTAAATATGGAAATAGCAACTGGTGTTACAGGAACTATAATCTTTGTATCAGCTATATTACTCGCATCTTTATTAGACTTACCAGCATGGCTTAGAATAGTAATCATCGCGATATCATTTGTATTAGTACTTGTTATGTGTTTCTTCTTAGTAAGAATAGAACAAGTTGCTGGATACTATGAATGCAAACACTGCCATCATAGATATGTTCCAACATATAAACAAGTAAATTTAGCTATGCATATGGGTAGAACTAGATATATGAAATGCCCTAAATGTGGTAAAAAGAGTTGGCAAAAGAAAGTACTATCAGACACCGAAGAATAATTATTTGTGAAAAAGATATGGGATAATCCGCCGTGATTATCCCTTTTCTTATGGTTTTATATTGTGCGTTATTGTTTGAGATTTATTTAATTATTATAATTAGAACATCATAAGGAGGTTATTATGAAAAGAACATTTTTAAAGATTTTATCTTTGTTTCTATGTTTATCAGTAGTAGGTATTCTTTCTGGCTGTAATCTTAAGGGATTAACTGTGGATGAAGCTAAAGCTAATCTTGAGGCAGCTGGATATACGGTTACTGTAAGAGATGGAGAAGAGTTTGTTGACTCTGGCGATTGTCAATTTGATACTATCTTCTCTGTTGAACTTGAAAAGTATTTATATGCAGAAAAAGGAGAAGAAAAGATTCATATGTATTTTTTTGTTACTGTTGATACAGCATCAAGAAATTATGACTTTATGTATATGGATGGACTTAGAACAGGCCAAAACAATAAGACAGTATATTTTGGTACTAAACAAGCTATAAAGGATTCTAAGATTTAATTATTGGAGGCATAAATGAACGTAATTATTGAATTTATTAAACAACAAACAGGAACTACAAGCGATGGAATAGCTATTGCTATGTTTGTAGTTGCAATATTAATCGCAATATTTGGACTTATTGGTGTAGGTATTTCTATTGCATTATTCTTTAAATATCATACATTAAATAAAACAAAGAATAGTTGTGGACTTACAGGCCAAGATGTAGCAAGAAAGATTCTTGATGAAAATGGTCTCGAAAACATTAAGATTAAATGTACTGGTTCTATCTTATGGGGTAACTCATATTCTCATTATTTCAAGAAGTTAAGACTTAGAAGATTTACTTATAAGAAAGATTCAGTAACATCACTCGCCATGGCAGCTCAAAAATCTTCTTTAGCTATTATGGATAAAGAAGGTGATCCAGTTATGAAGGCACGTAATGTATTAATTCCTCTACAATTCTTTGGACCATTTATGTTTGTCCCACTAGTAATTGTGGGTATCGTTATTGATGTATTACTCGCAGTTAAGAATGGCGGAAAACCTAATTTCCTCTTCACATTCATTATGGCTGGGGTTGGTGTTGCATTCTATGCAGTAGCATTTGCTCTTACTGGTGTAATCTTAAAAGCAGAAACTAAAGCTCAAGCTAAATCTATTGAAATATTAAGAAAAGATAATTTAGCAACAGAACAAGAAATTGAATGGATTAAAGAATTATATAAATACTATAATCTTGAATACGTTAATAATATGATTCTTGCCTTCCTTGAATTATTACTTAGAGTTCTTCAACTCGTCGCATCTATTCAAGGATCGTCAGCTAGATCAAGTGAATAATAAAGAATTACATGAACAAAGCTCAACTTAATAAGATTAAAACTGGATTACTGTTTGTACAGATGATCCTGATAGTTATTCTTATTATATCTTCAACTTATTTACTTATCTTCTCTATTCAAAATCATCTAGGTGGTTGGATGATCACATCATATGCATTAATCTTACTTTCTGTAGTATCTTTAGGCATATATGGTGTGATTGGATATAGATATAGTAGTCAATACTATATCTTATCTATCGTTCCATTTATGTTTGCGACATTTGTAAACATATTAATTCCAACTCGTGGAATAATTCAAGAAACATTATTAATATTATTATTAATGTGTTTATTAGTTTTCACTCTTAAACAAAAAGAACCTGCGGTATTAAATATAGTTGGAGTAGGAATGGTTGCGATTGCATTAATATTCTCAATCTATTCTTCACTAACCGCAAACACACAATTCTTAGGAGATGTTTCAACTAACTGGCCAACATATGCGGCTATGTATCTATCAATCTTTACTCCAACAATTGTGTCATTCACATATCTTGTCTCATATAATGTAAGAATCGCAAGATATATGGATATTGAAAACGAAAACTAAACTAATATTCTAAAAGGGACAGCTAAACGCTGTCCTTTTTGTTTAGTTTTATGTTAATTTTAATCATTTTAAATAATAGGTATTTATAAAATTATTATTATCGATATAATAATACTAAAAAGAGGATTGATTATGGATAATAAAAAGATTAATGAAGATTTAGTTAAATTCTGGGATACAGCTTTAACTATAAGTGCCGAAGACAAAGAAGAAGCTTTAAAATACACTGACCTAGATTATAAAGAACTAGCTCCTTCAGTAAAACTATTAAACGCAGTTAGTGAACTTGGACAATGCGAAAACGTACTTGATTATGGATGTGGCACTGCGTGGGGCGCAATCGTTGCTCTTAAAGCTGGAGTAAAAAAGGTAGATGCGGTAGACCTAGGTGAAAACATCATTGATAGTGCAAAGTTCTACGCTAAACTTTATAACGCAGAAAAAGGTTTTAATGCGTTTAAAGTAGATGAGAATTGGTTAAATGAAGTAAAAGATGATACTTATGATGGAATAATCTGCAGTAATGTGCTTGATGTTGTTACTGAAGATATCAGTCTATCAATCATTAATAATCTATCAAGAGTATTAAAGAAAGGATCTCTTGCCGTTATTGGGCTTAACTTCTATATGTCAGAAGAAAAAGCTAAAGCGCGTGGCATTGAACTCGTTGATGGTAATAAGTTATTCCAAAATGGTGTTCTTAGACTTTTAAGTCTATCAGATGAAGAATGGTCTAATATATTTAGCCAATACTTTAACATTATTAAACTTGATCACTTTGCTTGGGAAGGTGAACCAGTAGAATCAAGAAGATTATTTATCCTTGAAAAGCAATAATATGAAAACTGATATTTTATATGCAAAAAGACTACAGTTAAAAGAAATAGAAGATAAAGATAAAGATGACATGTTATCTATTTTAACTGACCCTAAAGTATATAAATCATATATGATTCCTGATTTATTAACTATAGAAGCTAAAGATAATTTCTTTAATAGAATTAAAAACGCAACTCTATCAAATGATAGAATTGCATATGGAATATATTTAAATAATAAGATTATTGGTTTTATTAATGAAGTAGAAAGAATAAATGATTCTATAGAAGTAGGATACTTTATCTCATCTTTATATTGGAATCAAGGATATGCCTCTGAGGCTTTATCTACAATGATTAAAGAATTCTTTAGATTAGGATTTAAAGAAGTCAAAGCGGGACACTTCGACTTCAATATTGCCTCAGCTAAAGTTATGATCAAATGTGGAATGATAAAAACGGAAGAAGAAGATATAATAGAATATAGAGAGAAGAAATATAAGTGCATTTATTATTCTATAAAGAATATAAAATAGCGGAGGTTTTATGAAGAAGTTATTAAGTTTATTATTACTATTTATCTTTAGTTTTAGTCTTGCGGGATGTTTTAATATCTATGAAGATAAAAGCAAAAGAGATATGGAGTTAGTAGATGTTAAAATCTATGACAAAGATAATAATGAAATAAAAGGAACTTATAAAAACTTTTTTGGCGATCGTAGCCCTAAAAACAAAAACGCAAATCTTGATAAGTTAAATAGTGCTGCGCCAGTATTTAACTATTATGTTATAGATGCTTCATTAAATGAATCATATACTATTAAATTTTATTTTTATTCACAAAAAAGATTTAAACTTACTAAGATCACTTTGTTCGATGAGGATACTACTTATGCGGATAATAAGTTTGAAGTAACTGATATAGTTAAAGAAGATAAAAACTATGTCGCAACATTGAAAGTTGAAAATGTAACTGAATCTAATAATTTCTATTATGTGGGACTCTGGTATAAAGGTGATATGCAATACTACTTCGGTACTATGGGAAGCAACACTTATATCAAAGGTGCATACTTAGAATTACCTAAAGAAGAAGAAAACACAGGATGGACATATTAATTTATGCATTATTAATAACTATACTCTCTGAAGAGCTAGTTCTATTAATAATGAAAGTGAAAGATAGTAGATTATATTTATCATTACTAATAATTAATATAATTACTAACCTTTCAATGAATATAATTCTTCAGTTTGTGTCTAATTATTATTTATGGTTATACATACTTGAAGGCTGTGTATTTATAATTGAAGGATTAGTACATTTATTAATTATGAATGATATTAAAAAAGCGATAATTATATCACTTGTATGTAATTTATGCAGTTATTTAATTGGATTAATATAAAAAGAATGAGACGGTTACGCCTCATTCTTTTTGTTTATTATTTTTAATAATAATACTCCAGGAATAGTTCCGATACTATTGCCTAGAAGACATATAGCTATATTGATTATAGCTCCCCACATTCCCCAAACATTTCCTATTGTGAAATAAAACATATTTGCGACAACATGTTCAAATCCTGCGAATACAAAGAGGAAGATGAAGAAGAATAAGACAATTATACCCTTAGGTTTTAGTCTATTCATGTTAAATCCTTTTACCGCAAGGTATACACATACTCCACAGAATACAGATTTTAAGAAGATAGAGAGTCCATCATTAAATGTATCAATAGTAGTTTTTGCGTCGGCTATTGCGATTGCTCTATCCATTATCTCTCTTGCGCCAATTAATCCATCAATTATAAGCATTGATATAAGACCAATAATGATTGAACCAATTAAGTTTCCAATAAACATAATAGGAAGACTTAAATAGAATGATTTTTCTTGTTTTTCTTCAAAGATGAGCCCAATCTTACCTGTGTATAAATGTAGGCCAAATGTACATACCATAAAAAGACCGATAGGGAATAGTAATGCGCCAATTGCTTTACCTAAATCTCCCTTAATATATGTAGTTGAAATAATGAATAGTAAGCCACCTAGTCCAATCGCAATACCTGCGAGGATTCCCATAAGTAGTGAATATAATAATTTCTTTGCCATAAAAACCTCTTTTTATCTATTATATTATAGTTTATATTTATTTACTAATATTAAAAAAAGAATATAATAGTTAGGGTAGTTAATAATATGTTGTACACAATAATAGTATCTATAATAGCTTTAATAGCTATGATCACTCTAATAATAGTAAAACCATCTATAAGAATAGGAAATCATGAATATGATACTTTTTATTTACCTATACTTCTTGGCGCAATTATTATTATGTTTAATCTAGAATTTGATAAGAGCGAATTAAAAGATATTATCTTTAGTAATTCTAAATTAAACCCAATTAAGATTCTATTACTATTTATTTCTATCTCATTCTTATCAATATCTCTTGATGAATCAGGATTCTTTTCATATATCGCATCTAAATATATTAATAGATTTAAAAGTAGCCAATATGCGCTATTTTTTGGACTTTATTTATTAATTTCAATATTAACTATATTTACTTCAAATGATATAGTTATTTTAACCTTTACTCCATTTATTTTATATTTTTCAAAGAAAGGAAATATTAATCCAATTCCTTATCTTGTGATGGAGTTTGTCGCAGCGAATACTTATTCAATTATTCTTCCAATAGGTAATCCTACTAATATTTATCTTACGAGTATTTTTAGTATAGATTTCTTAACTTATATTAAGAATATGATTATCCCAGCTTTAATAATAGGCGCGTCAACTATACTAATGATATTCTTACTATTTAGAAAAGACTTAAAGAAAGAAATAGTAGTACTCGATATAGATGAAGCTAAGATTAAAGATAAAGTAGGTTGTATTATATCTTTAATCGTTTTAGCTTCAACTACTATTCTTTTAGTTATAAGTAATTATATAGATCTTGAAATGTGGATTATCGCAAGTATGGCTGCCTTACTTTTATTAATATTTTTAATAGTTTATACAATTGTAAGACATGATAGACATTACTTTATTAATCCAATTAAAAGAATTCCTTATTCTTTAATTCCTTTTGTATTATCAATGTTTATAATTATCTTAAGCATTAATCAACTTGGATTATTTGAAAGAGTATATAATTCTATTGAAAGTATTGAAAATGTAAATATTAGATACGCTATCTATTTATTATCTTCAACATTATCTGCGAATATCGTAAACAATATCCCAATGACTATTGGATTTGGTTCAATATTACTTAATTCAACTAATATGAATTATGTATATTTAAGTATTATTGGTTCTAATATTGGAGCGATATTAACTCCGCTTGGAGCTCTCGCAGGTATTATGTGGATGAGAATACTTAAACATAATAATGTGAAATATAATTTTATAGATTTTACTAAAAACGGTGTGGTTATTTTAGTTCCTTCACTAATTCTCTTAATACTATATACACTTTTTATTTAGTAATCTCTTATTACTATATTACTTTTAACTTAATAATATGATATTATTAAACGTAAGAAGAAACTATGAAAGCAAAAAAGAAAGTATTAAAGAAACACAACTTCGTGTTTAAAATTGTGAAAGCCGTATCTTTCCTATTCACACGTATTAATTTGGGTTTTAGATCAAAGGATAAATATAAAATAAAGAAGGGTGAAAGAGTAATGGTTTTATCTAACCATCAGACAGACTTTGACCCGTTTTGTGTTATCTCATCATTTAATAAACCATTATACGCTGTCGCAACTGACCATATCTTTAGTGGTAAATATGGAAAAGTTCTTCATGATACACTTGGCGCAATCCCTAAGAAAAAAGGTATTACTGATTTAAGATGTGTAATGGAAATGATGAGCGTTATGAAAGAAGGAGGGTCTATTTTACTTTTCCCAGAAGGTAATAGAACTTACGCTGAATTCCAATTCTATATTGGGTTAAGCCTCGTTCAAATGATTAAGAAGTTTCAATGCACAGTAATTCTTTATAACCTTCATGGTGGAACCGGAATAAGACCTAGATTCTCTCACAAGAAAACTAAAGGATATTTCACTGGAAACATTAAGAGAATTATGTATCCAGAAGAATACAATAAGTTAAGTGATGAAGAATTCTTAAATATTGTTAAAGATAATCTTAAAGTATTTGATAGTGAAAATGGTCATGAATATAAGAGTAAGATTAGAGCGGAATACTTAGAGAGAATGTTATTTGTTTGCCCTAAGTGTGGAAAGTTTAACACTCTATATTCAAAAGGTGAACACCTATTCTGTAATGAATGTGGTCTAACTGTTAAATATAATAGTCATCTTCATTTAGAATCAGATGACCCATCATTTAAGTTTGAAAGACTTCTTGATTGGTGGAACTATGATAAGAAGTGGATTAGAGACTATAAAGTAGAAGAAGACAAGGTAATCTTTGAAGATAATGAAATGGAATTAATTACTGTTAATCCATTTGAAGATAAGAAATTATTAAAAGAAGGTAAATTATCTCTTACTGATAAATATTTAATATTTGAAGATATTAAATTTGAATTATCTAAACTTGAAATCGCATCTGTAGTTAGTGGTTCAAGATTAATATTTAAAGTGGGTGATACATCTTATATGGTTAAGGGTGATGAAAGAAAATCAAGATTTAACCCACTTAAATATGTGCTTATGTTTAACAAACTAGACACAGATATGAAGATTAATAAGAGAGATAATTATTATACATTGGAGGACAACTAATATGTTTTTAGCTGAGGGAGCTTGGAGTTTTGATTTAACTCAATTTGACTCCGTATGGAAATTCGCACTTGAAGTAGTACTATTACTTATATTTTTACTTATTGGAAACTTAATTAGAAGAGTAGTGCCATTCTTAAGAAAGGCATTTATACCTAGTGCCTTACTTGGTGGATTATTACTTCTTGGAGTAAGTATCTTCTTTGATAAAGTATTAAATTTCCCATTATTTGACGCAAGACATATGCAAATAATTACTTATCACTCTTTAGCTATTGGATTTATTGCTATGAGTCTTAAGGCAGTAGATAAATCTAAGAAACAAAAGATTGGAATGATGGCTACTCAAAATGGTATGATCACAGGTGGAACTTATATGCTTCAAGCTGTGCTTGGTCTTGGTGTATCGCTAATATTCTTTGCGCTTGGCGCTGAAAAGTTTTATGGTGCTGGTGTAATCCTACCTTTAGGTTTTGGACAAGGTCCTGGAAATGCACTTACTTGGGATATTAACTTTACTAATATGCTTAATGCTGAAGGTGCACAAATCTTCTTTGGTGAAGGATCATTTGGACTCACTATCGCATCAGTTGGTTTCATTGTCGCATCAGTTGTCGGTGTTACTTATATTGAAATCTTTAAAAAGAAAGGACAAATTAAACCTAAAACTGAAAATCTTGAAAGAAAGGTTAGTGACTTTGAAGATGAAGGCGAAATTGAAGATAGTGAATCAGTGGATAAAACATCTATTCAAATCGCATTAGTAGCGCTCTGTTACGTCCTCGCATTTGGAATTATGTTCCTTCTTGCTAAAGTATCTGAATGGACTGGTATCGCAGTATTTAATTCAATTGCTTGGGGATTCAATTTCATCTTTGGTGTACTCACAGCTACACTTGTTAAAGCTTTAATTAATTTCTTTAGAAAGAAAAATATTATTAAGAAACAATATATTAATAACTATCAAATGGATAGAATCTCAGGCTTTGCCTTTGATTTAATGATTATTGCGGGTGTTGCCGCAATTGATATCGCAATTGTTAGAGATTATGCATGGCTCATTGTTGCTCTATGTGCTGTTGGTACTATCGCAACACTAGTTTATGTAAGACTTATGACTAAACTTTGTTTCAAAGACTTCTCTCATGAAGCATTCCTAGTTAACTTTGGTACACTCACAGGTACCGCATCTAATGGTATGATTTTACTAAGAGAAGTAGATCCTAACTTTGAAACTCCAACCGCAGATATCTATATTCTTTCACAATTCACTGCGACTTTATGTGTTGCACCACTCCTATTCCTCTTAAATATGTGTGGTAAATCACTCACTGGTTGCTTCATTGCTCTTGGAATATTCTTAGTACTATTTGGTGTATATACTACATTCCTAGTATTAACTTCAAAAGGTATTATATTTAAGGGTAAAAAGAAAGAAACTGTTGAAGAGACTAAATAATTCACAAATTTTATACAACTAAGCTCCAAGTTATAAGAAATTTGGAGCTTTATTTTATTTTTGTATTTTTGATTTGTTATAATTTTCTTAAGAAAACAAAAGGTGATTATTATGAAAAAGAAACTATGCTTAATCTTATTTTTAATACTTACTATCTTTTCATCATTCTTTTTAACTTCATGTAAAAAGAAAGAAGTTGAACCCGATGAAGAAATAGATGATATTATTGATGGATATAATCCTTGGGAAGGAATGAATAATGGTGATGTCATTCCTCAAGATAAATATGACGCTAAATATGATGTACATTACGCAGAAGTACCAGTAATGTCATATTTTGGTTCGTCTGATGGATATGAAATATTGAATGCCGTATATTCTGATGATGTATTCTTAAAAGATTCAAATGTATATAATCACTTCCTTGGAAGAATGTCTATTGGTTTAGCTTTATCATCTTATACACTTGAATTAACCGACAAAAAGTATGTATCTAATGACTTATTTGGATTCTTGGTTAGATGTGGATTTGATGATTTTAGTACCGAACAATACTATCAAGAAACATCACAGTATACTGTCGCATCATTAATTGGTTCTAAGAAAATAGAAAAGGATGGTGAAGAATTCACCTTAATTGGTATAGGTATTAGAAGTGGTAAGTACTATAACGAATGGATGAGTAACTTTGAAGTTGAGAATGAAAACCTCCACCAAGGTTTTAATTATGCTGCTTCACTCGTAGTTGAAAGAGTATTAAGCTATATTCTTCAATATAATATCACTGGAAAAGTTAAATGTTGGGTTGCGGGATTTAGTAGAGGTGCCGCAATATCTAATTTAGTTGCCTCAAAATTAAATAACGTAAAGAGTATTGGAAAAGAAAATGTATACGCTTATACATTCGCAACTCCAAGAGGCGTAAGAGAAGTAGATGATCAATCTAAGTACGATAATATCTTTAATATCGTTGGCGCATCTGACCCAGTAACTCAATTCGCTCCTGCTGATTGGGGATATCAAAGATTTGGTCAAGATTTATATCTTCCAGGTTCAGAATTCAATAGTAATTTCTCTTTAGTTTATTCTCGTGTTCAAGAGTTTGTATCACAGTTTAATTTCACTACTTACTATAGTGCGGGACTAAACTTAAGAATTAGATTACTTCTTGGATACTTAACTGAATTCTCAAAGAATGCTGGAGATTATTCTGCATATATTCAAGGCGAATTCATTAGAGTAATAGGCCAAAAATCATTAAATAATATCGTTGAAGGTTTTTCTTCAATCATAGGCAAATATAGTTACTTTGATGGATTTAATGAAAAAGACTTAAATAATCTAGTTGATTATATTTTAGGTATCGGGCTTACACTCAATGGTAAAAAAGGATATTTAAAGGATGAAAAAGGATCATCGACTAATTCATTTAGACTTTTAATGCATGAACATTATCCAGAACTATATTATGGAATGATGTATTATTCTAGTGAAGAAGAATTATTTAATACTAATGATAAGTTTGCCTATGTAATGCTTGATAAGAGTGCTGAATATGAACTATATGATACAGTAAACAATAAACTTGTCTTAAGTATAAATAATAAAGGCGAAAGAATTTTAAGTGATTACGCGAAAGATAGTCACTTAGAAATTCCAGTTTTAAACTTTAAACCATATAACGTTTTAGTTCTTCCATATGATTTAAACTATGAACTTAAATATTCTGGACTTAAAAAAGATTCAGAAATAAAATATGTTGAATGTGCTAGAAACTTCACAACTAACCTTACTTTAAATTCTAAAAAGATAAATAGTGGTGATGGAGTTGCGCTTAAAGTTAATTCTGAATCAATGGTTGATAGTACTTCATTTAATAGTGAAAGCATTAAAGCTTCAGGCTTTGCGACTATGCTTAAGATTAACAAAGCTGGACTTACTTGGAAAGTTAAATTAATCTATATCGCTATAGGTATTACACTACTTATTTCAATTATTCCAGTATTAAGCTATGGAGTATTCACACTAATTAGTAGGAAAAAGTTTAGATTATCAGTGGTATTAAACGCTATCCTTCTTGTGGGTGTTGCAGTAGAAGAAGAATTATCTTATTGGTTCTTTAGATTTAATATATTCTTATTCTTACTATGGAAAGTGCTTTTAGTTATTGGAATAGTTCTTTCAATAGTATTATTTAGGAAGCACAGAAACAATAAACAATTCTATATTGGTATGTTACCATTCTTATTCTTTGGTTTAGCCGTGGTATTCTTAATAGATACTAATATGGAAATTGGTTTATACGCTTTAGCTTTAGCTTCAGTATCTTTATTTATCTATTTCTTTATGCTTGAAAGGCCAAACACAAGACAAATCGCAATTGGATCAGCTATTACAATTATTCTTGAAGGTATTAATTTCTTAATTATTTATAGACTTGTTTATTCATTTGCGCAAGTAATGGCATTCGCTATCCCATTTATTTCAATGATTATGGTTATGGCATTGAATAAAGGACCACATAGAAGATTTGTCGCATATTCATTTGTCTTAACAATCGTTCTTCTTGCGGCATACTATCTTGCAGTTAAAACAGTAATGCCACACTTACTCTTTAAGATTTCTTTATTCGCATCATTAATTATCGCATCATTCGCTGACATTCATTTTAATAAAGAGGTTGAACCAGTTAAAATAGAAGAAGAGAATAAAGAGATTAAAGAAGAAGTAATAACAGAAACAGTTTAATTAAGAGGCCTTAGCGCCTCTTTTTTTATTTAGTAGAGTTAACTAAATGAATAGTAGAGTGCATATTTATCATACATAAATATAATTTAAGTATGGAAAAGAAAGTTGTGATTATAGGCGCAGGAATATCTGGACTTAGTGCTGGAATATATGCGCTTGATAGTGGATACGATGTAGATATTTATGAACTCCATTCAATCCCTGGAGGCGAGTGTACTGGTTGGACTCGTAAGGGTACTTTTATTGATGGTTGTGCACACTGGATAGTTGGCACAAATAAAAAGAGTAACCTTTATCCTTTGTGGATTCATACTGGAGCTTTTGATGAGGACACTAAAATATATCCAACTGAATACTTTACTAAATACGATATTAATGGTGAAGTTGTGACTATTTATAGCGATAGAGAAAAACTAAGAGAAGAACTATTAAGAGTCGCACCTGAAGACGAAAAAGAAATAAATAAACTCGTTAAAGATATTGGCACATATGGACGTTGCATTATCCCAGCTCAATATCCAGTATCTTATATGGGCCCAGTTGAATTATTAAGTTTCGCCTTTAGTTATCTTCCATTTATTTTCTTATATCTCAAATGTAAGAACTTATCTATGGTTGATTTAATCAATAGATATAAATCTCCTATCTTAAGAGAATTATTCTCAAGAACTTTCACGTCTAGTTATAACGTAAATAGTTTCTACTACACCTTAAAAGCTCTATCAGAAAATGATGGCGGAGTAGTGGAAGGTGGTTCACTTAAGATTGCGACTAATATGGCTCATAGATTTGCTGAACTTGGTGGAAATATTCATTATAAATCAGAAGTAGAAGAAATCATCGTAGAAAATAAAGTCGCAACCGGAATAAAACTTAAAGATGGAACTATTATTAACGCTGATTACGTTATAGCGACTTCAGATATGCACCATACTCTATATAATTTATTAAAGGATAAATATACTCCAAGAAGTTATAGACTATCATTTGAAAATAGAAAGGACTATCCACTTAACTGTGAATTACTTTTAGCTTATAAAGTTAAAAAGGATGTATCTGAACTTCCTAAGATGATTAACTTTAGAGTAGATCCATTTAATATCGATTCAGAAACAATCATCACTTCAATCTCAGTTAGAAACCATGCGTTTAATAAAGAATTATATAGCGTAGGAAATACTTTATTTACTGTAGGACTAGAAGTAACTGACAAGGCATATGATTATTTCAAATCATTAGATAAAGAAACATATAATAAGAAAAAGAATGAAATTGGTGAAAGAGTAAAAGAAGAAATTAAGAAATATTATAATTTCACTGATGAAGACATTGAATTAATTGATGTCGCAACTCCTTTAACTTATGAAAGATATTGTCATGCGTATAAGGGTTCATATATGTCGTTTATTGCGACTAAGCAATCTAAATGGCTTATGCATAAATCAACATTAAAAGGAGTTAAGAATCTTTATTTAGCCGGACAATGGTTAATGCCTCCTGGAGGTCTTCCTATCGCACTATTTACTGGAAAATATGCAGTATGTAGAATAATTAGGAAGGAACACGGATACATTGGATTTAGAAGAAGAATTAGAAATTCTTAAATAAATACTGACATTTTTGAAGATGTCAGTATTTTTATTTGATTATTAACTATTATAGTGATAGAATTATGTCCGCAGGGCAATTTTTCCTGTGTAGAGGCAAATTATGGGAAGTATGAATTTTATTCTTTATTTAGGAGTACTCTTACTACTTGGACTCGCATCAACTAGAGTAGTTAAATTACTTAAACTTCCAAACGTTACTGGATATTTGGTAGTTGGACTTCTTTCTGCAATTATCTGTATTGTATTTGATAAGTTCGTCTTTAAAGATACAGAACTCGCAGAAGGATTAAATAAATTAAATAGTATTGTATCAAATGTAGCATTAGGTTTTATTGCCTTATCAATTGGTGAAGAATTTAAACTATCTAAGATTAAAGCAAATGGCCCAAGAATGGCGGTTATCACAATAGTGCAAGCTTTAATGGCAACCCTTCTTGTAGACATTGGATTAATCCTCGCTTGTAAGTTCTTAGGACTTAATATTGGTATTGCAATTTGTCTTGGTGCAATCGCTACTGCGACTGCCCCAGCTGCAACATTAATGGTAATTCATCAATATAAAGCTAGAGGACCGCTAGTAGATACCCTTCTTCCAGTAGTTGCGGGAGATGATGCAGTAGGTCTAGTTGTATTCTCTATTTCAATTTCTATTGCGAAGATATTTGTGAGTGGCGCAAAAGTTTCAATTGTTTCACTTCTTGTGATTCCACTAATTGAAATTGTTGGTTCACTCGCTGTTGGATTTGTATATGGTTTCTTAATGCACTTCTTAATTAAGTTCTTTAAATCAAGAAACAATCACGCAATCGTAATTATTGCGTTTACACTTCTTGGTGCTGGAACTTGTATCGCCTTAAATAGAATCACTATTGCCGGTGAATCTATGGAATTTAGTAACTTACTTTGCTGTATGATGATTGGTGCAGTATATGTAAATGTTGCGAAGACAGAAGAACGTCCTATTATTGATAGAGATGTTGAACTTATTGATAGATGGACTCCATTCCTATTCATGTTATTCTTTGTATTAAGTGGTACACACTTAGCAACAAGTGCTTATGAAATAGTTTCAACTAATAGTGTTAAGTTCTTACTCCCAGTACTTGTAATATTCTTACTATATCTTGTACTTAGATCACTTGGTAAATACTTAGGTTCATTTGTTGGATGTAAGATGGTTAAAGAATCACCAACTGTCACAAAGTATTTAGGTATTACATTACTTCCACAAGCTGGTGTTGCAATCGGTATGGCAAATCAAATCAGCACAATGGCCGACTTCCAAGCTAATAATGCGGGAAATGTAATCGTCACAGTAGTGCTCTGTGCAACGCTTGTATATGAACTTGTTGGTCCGCTTCTAACTAAGATTGTCTTAGATAAAGCCGGAGAAATTCCAGAAGTAGAAGCAGTGCCAGTCGCATAAAATAAGAGAGGTTTTGCCTCTCTTTTTTATATTATTTACATATAAAGCTATTAATATAGCTTATTTATTAATGTTGAATTGAAAAAAAGACAATAATTGTATAAGATTAAAAGAGATACTCATCAAGTTGAGGTACACATATGAAGAAAAACCGTGTTTTAATACTAATACTATCCATATTAAGTGTGTTTTTGTTATGGTCTTGTAAAAAAACAACTACTACAACTAAGAAGACTACTATTCCTACATCTTTAACAACCATAACAACAAATAAATCGTCTACAAACCCTACTTCAAACACAACTAAACCAGTTCCAATTGAAAGTGGTGACGTTAAGTCATATGAACTTTATAGTGGCAATTATTATGATTCAGTAACTAGCGAAATGCTTCAAGATAGCACTGCACTAAAAGCTGAACTTAATAGAATTGTAAACAACGGATATGTTAGAAAAACATATGAACAAGACTATAGTTTATTATTATCTATAGATATGTATGACGGCCACTACATTGAATGTATTTACACTGGGGTAAAATATATTGCTGAAAGAAATGGTGTATGGGATAGAGAACATGTATGGGCTAAAGCGTATGGTTTTAAAGATGAATCTTATGACGCTTATTCAGATCTTCAACATTTAAGAGTTGCTGAACATAAGATTAATGATCATAGATCAAGTTCATACTTTACTGAAGTTGAAGAACCAACTTCGTCAGATGAATATGGAAATAAATGGACTAGCACATCATTTGAACCAAGAGATGAGGTTAAAGGTGATATAGCTAGAATGCTTATTTATATGACAGTTAAATATGATGACGGAAATGTGTTAGACCTAGAACTTACTGATGATGTTTCATTAATTAGTGCCTCTGCGAGTTTGTTTGGAGGACTTAAACCAGACACAACTGGCATGAGTGATTCTAAGAAAACAGAAATCGATAAAAGAACTTATACACAAGAACCTGTTTATCTAGGTTTGTTATCAATGCTTCTTAAGTGGTCTATTGAAGATCCAGTAGATGAAAGAGAAATAGTTAGAAATAATAATGTTTATGCAGTTCAAAATAATAGAAATCCGTTCATTGATCATCCAGAATATGTATATTACATTTATAAAACACAATATGAATCAATGAATATTGAATATGATGCAAATAACTATAATTATTATATGGTTTCTAATAAAGAGACAATTGGCCAAATAGATGGCCAAATAGATGCTCTACCAGAAACTATAACAATTGATAATAAAGATGCAATTGAAGCAATTAGAACTCAGTATGAATCTTTAGGCCAAATAACAAAGTCATTTGTAGATAAGTATTATGTATTTGTAGATAGAGAATTACAATTAGAAGTATTATTAGGCCGATTAAATATTGATAAAACTATTCCTGCAAAATTTGATTTTACTTCTGAAACACTGAAGACTAATACTTTGTTCGCTAACTCAATAGAACTTAAATATACATCTGGTGCAAACTGTAATAGTTATGGTATTTCATCACAAGTAAGTAAACATGACTTAACTGCATCCAAACCTACTCAAGAAAAGATTAATTATATAGCAACATTTGAGGTTAAACACATATACGATACAATTACAGCTTTAAAGATATGTTGGGATGCAAACAATCAAGCATACACTGCACATGTTGTTGCAACTGATGAATCAGGAAATAAGAAAGAAGCAGATTTAGCATTTAAGCAAGGCTCTAAAGGCTATGCAGGTGACCTTGTATATTTAGATTTAACTGGATTAAATTTTGAAGATACAATAACAATCACTGTTACTCATAATTTAAGGTCAGAGGTTAATCCAAATTCAGCATATACTGCAAATACTATTCGTATTAGATATGTTGAATTTGTTCTATCTATTCCAAATTAAGGAGTAAATTATATGAGTCCATATATAATTGTTACAATAGTATTTATAGGATTATCATTCATATCTGCAATAGAATTATTTGTGTTTTTAGCTAAGCATAATTACTCAAAATATCAAGAAGTATCTAAGCAATTAAACACAAGATTAATTATTCTTGCTGGACTTATCTTGGTTGCGGTTGTATTTTTGATTCTATATTTTGTGTTAAACTGATACACCTAGATACGTTGTTATGAAAACATAGAAAAAAGGAAGCTTTTTGGGCTTCTTTTTTATTTTTAAAAAAATTTTCTTGACATTATAATTTGTATATTATAGAATAAATAGGCTAAAAAAATATGGGTGAAATTCCCAAATGAAAATACAAAGTATGCACTACCTGGTAGTGTGTACAAGAAAAGAAGGAGAAAAATGCCTACAATTAATCAACTTGTAAGAAGCGGAAGACAAGACAAAGTTAAAAAGACTAAAGCACCGCACTTAAGCATTGGCTTCAATAGTTTAAAGAACAAGTACACAACTATTGAATCACCTCAAAAAAGAGGAGTATGTACCCGTGTTGCAACAATGACACCTAAGAAGCCTAACTCAGCATTAAGAAAGTATGCCAGAGTAAGACTTACTAGTGGTATTGAAGTTACAGCATACATTCCAGGCGTTGGCCACAAATTACAAGAACACAGTGTTGTTCTAATCCGTGGTGGAAGAGTTAAGGACCTCCCAGGTGTTAAATATCACATCATTAGAGGTACACTTGACGCAACAGGCGTAGATAATAGAAAGCAAGCACGCTCTAGATATGGTGTAAAGAAGAGCGGCGCAGCTGTTAGATAGGAGGTAACTAATCATGCCAAGAAAGGGTAATGTGCCAAAAAGAGACGTACTACCAGATCCAATTTATAATTCTAAGTTAGTTACTAGACTAATCAACGGAATGATGATCAAAGGTAAGAAAGGTACTGCACAAAAGATTTTATATAATGCATTCGATAGAATTCAAAAGGAAACTGGAAAGAATCCTAATGAAGTATTCGAACAAGCTATGAACAACATCATGCCAGTTCTCGAAGTTAAAGCTAAGAGAATCGGTGGACAAAACTATCAAGTTCCTATGGAAGTTAAACCAGAAAGAAGAACAGCTCTTGGTTTAAGATGGTTAGTTCAATATGCAAGACTCAGACATGAAAAGACTATGGATGAAAAACTTGCTAAAGAAATTATTGATGCTTCTAACAACTTAGGTGGAGCATGCAAGAAGAGAGATGATGTTCATAAGATGGCTGAAGCTAACAAGGCTTTTGCACACTATCGTGTTTAATTAAGAATAGGTTAAACATATGCGCGATTACAGTTTAGACAAAACCAGAAACTTTGGAATTATGGCTCACATAGACGCAGGTAAAACTACTGTGAGTGAAAGAATTCTATATCATACAGGAAAGATCCATAAGATTGGTGAAACTCATGAAGGTGCAGCAACTATGGACTGGATGGAAGAAGAACAAGAAAGAGGTATTACAATAACTGCAGCCGCAACTACTACATACTGGAAAGGTTACAGATATAATATCATCGATACCCCGGGACACGTTGACTTCACAGTTGAAGTACAAAGATCTTTAAGAGTACTTGATGGTGCTGTTACAGTTCTAGATTCACAAGCCGGCGTTGAACCTCAAACAGAAAATGTTTGGAGACAAGCAAATGAATACAAAGTACCAAGAATTATCTTCTCTAACAAGATGGATAAGATTGGTGCTGACTTCGAGTTCTCTTGTAATTCAGTAAAAGAAAGACTTGGTGCACTCTCTGCACCAATCGAACTTCCAATTGGTGCTGAAGACCAATTTAGAGGTATTATTGATATTATCACTAGAAAAGCTTATCTCTATGATGGTGAAAAAGATGAAAATACAACTGAGATTGATATCCCAGCTGATATGGTAGACTTAGTTGAAACTAAGAGAATTGAATTAATCGAAGCCGTTGCTGATTTCAGCGAAGAATTAATGGATGAATATTTATCAACTGGTGATGCATCAGTTGAAAACATCAAAGCTGCTATCAGAAAAGGTGTTATCGAAGCTAAGTTCTTCCCAATTATGTGTGGTAGTGCATTTAAGAATAAAGGTGTTAAGTTACTTCTTGATGCAGTTATCGATTATCTTCCAGCTCCAACCGAGGTTGCAATGATTCATGCAACTGATCTTAATGGAAACGAAACGACTCTCGGCTATTCAGACGATGAACCTTTCGCAGCTCTTGCTTTCAAAGTAATGACTGACCCATTCGTTGGAAAACTTGTATATTTCAGAGTTTATTCTGGACACTTAGATAAAGGATCATACGTAATTAATACTGTTACAGGTCAAAAAGAAAGAATCGGTAGACTTCTTCAAATGAACGCTAACACAAGAACAGAAATCGACACTGCATATTGTGGTGATATTGCTGCAGTTGTAGGTTTAAAATCTACATCTACAGGTCATACACTCTGTAGTGAAAAGAGAGAAGTTCTTCTTGAAAGCATGGTATTCCCTGAACCAGTTGTTATGGTAGCTATTGAACCAAAATCAAAAGCTGACCAAGAAAAGATGGTAATCGCTCTTCAAAAGCTTGCTGAAGAAGACCCAACATGCAAG
>JAEEGK010001038.1_pt1 | contig 69580 bp, 69 predicted proteins | sample 8958771 | NCBI WGS metagenome assembly JAEEGK01 (sample SAMN16246547, study PRJNA631951) | gut metagenome | biome: gut microbiome; feature: rumen; material: SC-attached | host: Bos | place: Iran: Karaj | collected 2018-10
TAGTAATTAACTAGTGTTTTTTTAGTTGATTTTTTATTATTTTATGGTAGAATATATCGTCATGTGAAAAAGGGGTGATATTATGAAAAGTATTGAATTCTATGAGAGATTCAACTCAAGTATTAGAGACACATTAAATTCTATTAATCCAGCATGGACTAAAGATCAAATTATAAGATATTTATATAAGGCTTTAGCTGTATTTGTACGTAGAGATTTAAAATATTATTTGGAATCTAATGAAGAAAAGAAAAGACAATTTGAACTAGGTTTTATTAATAGGTTTCCTGATATAGTTTGTTATACAATATCAGAGTTTTATTGTGCTGCATTAAGAGAGTTTGGCATTTATGCAACAGTAGAAAAATCTAATAGTGCAGATATTCCCTTATATGCAATTGTAGTTGAAGGTGAAAGAGGAAAATACTTTTTAAATCCCTTAGAAGATTTATTTCCAAATCAATATGGATTAATGCCTCAAGCATTTGGAATAGTACCAAGATTTAAAACAATTAATATGAATCATCCTAATTTAGTTAGACTAGAAAAAGAATATCTAGAGTCTATTGATGATAGCCTAGGTTTTACATATATTGACCAAACTTTTACTAATTTAGAACCCCAAATGAAACAATTTAAGAGTGCATGCACCATATTAAATATAGATCCAACTTCTAGAACAAATAAAGATATTAGAGAAGAAAAAATAGCATATTTTGCAAATAACTTTATTAATTTAGGAAATGTAAATGGTACTTTTGAAAGAGCCTTATTATATAAATTCTTTACAGATAGATTAATGGATAAAAGAGAACGTAATCATGTTTCTGTACATATTGAAGACGGATTAACTCCAAAACCTTATGTCAGTTTTACAATAATAAGAAGTTATTCAGAAAACAGTGTTTACCATGAAGAAAAAACTGAAAAAGGATACTCTTTAGTATTACAAAAAAAGATTTAGGATAACCTAAATCTTTTTATTTTATAAATGTCTAAATTCACCAAAGGTGTATGATTTTCCAGAAGCATTTGTTATTTTATATATATTATTAGTTTTTGTATCTGTAGCTTTATTATTATTCATAGTTACAGAATGTTCTTCTAACTCAATTTCAACAAGAGAAGAATCTAAAGTTTTTTTACCATTTGAATCTATTTTATACATTGCTTCAGTTGGAATTAAATAAGTAATAATACCATCTTTTATTGAATTGAAAACTATATCTCCACTATGATTTTTATATTTTTCTACATCTGGTCCTGTTAAATTTGTATCATGTACAATATCAGCTACAAATTCTCCTAATAACTTTCCATTATCAGTAGTTATTAAAAGACTTGCTTGATTTTTATCTTCTGTTCCAGCTGGTAATGATATGGCAACATAATCTTTGTCTCCACCTTTATGTGCTGAAGAAGTCATATCCCATTCAAAGAATTCATAGTTTACTCCTACATCTTCTTCTTCATTAAATTCTTTTAACATTGTTATTCCAAATCCTTCAAGATGATATATAGCATCTCTTACACAATTAAATCCAATTTCATCATTACCTACATAAACATTATAATAAATGTAATATGGACCATTCTTTTGCTGCTCTGTACTTCCAGATGTTTGAACTCTTATAACTATTTCTCTTCCATTTGCTTTAACATAATTACTCTCAAGCCCTAATGGAATATCTTCATTATATTGTTTTTTAACTTCTAATATAGGTAGTGAATCATCATGTGATTTAGAATTATTATTTGTATTTTCTTTTTCATTTATAGTATTTGTATTTTCTTTTTCCTTTTTTTCTTCATTGTTATTACCACATCCTGAAACAGTAAATAACATAATTAAAACAATTAATGATAATAATATTTTCTTTCTCATAAAATACACCTCATATATAGTATATCATAAAAAACCGGTTTTTTATTCATTTTAACATTCTTAATTACAAAAATATTCCAATCAAACAATTGATATTATTATCTCTATGTGAGTTTCTTCACTATCCACAAATTCACAAACCAAATTATTTCCAATCTGAATTAAAGGAAAGCATATTTCTAAATTAGATTTTTTTTCTTTTAATATTTTTATGTCATCTACTTCTATACTTGGTAGGCAAACACTACCAAAAGAACGCTCTTTTTTCATTTATTTATATGCAAATAATCCATGTCCAAAAACCATTTATATCAAAAACACTATAAACTTTATCTTCTTTAATTGGACTAAATCTAAAAAATTAGGTTAAAATTTAATTGCTCTTTTCATATCAGTGATATATATATAGTGATTTTATTTTCATAGATAACCACTCCTACATATAATTATATCACCATTTTCAAACTTCTAATTGTTCGCAAAACAATCTATATTCTGAACAGTCAGTTTATTATTTATATAATTCATACTATAATTAAATGAGTTTGAAACCCATCTTGATTACGTGCCATATATAATATTAAAACACTAACTATCTAGTTAGTGTTTTTTCATTTCTAATTATTACATGTTCAAAATATTGCTCTTGAAATTCTGTTAAGGCATTTATTGCATCATCTGAATAGTTTTTTCCTATAGGTACAATAACTAGTTTATCGTCATTGTCATTTGTTCTATGTATTATAGCAATACATTCACCTTCATATTCTTCAATAGGTTTAAATACTCCTAATAAGTATGCATCTAATTCTTCTCCATCACCACTTATGGTATTAGGAACATATCCATAATTAACTGGATATATGAATCCATGTTTGGGATGTTTTGTTCCAAATGGTCGATCGATTTTGATTTTTATAATTTTGCCTAAATAATGATTAATATCCATAGTAACCTCCTCATATAAAAATTATATACTAAAGTATTAATAAATGCTATAATTAGTATGTAATTATTTTTATTAACGTTTATAAAGAACGTGTTATTAAAAATATACTCTAATTTATGGAGTTGTATATGGAGGCATATTATGGAGTTTAAAGAGTTTAAGAATCCGGAAGGAAAAGATTATGATATTAGTAGTAGTTTAAATGGTTTTGATAGTATTAATTCTTCTGCTAATCCTTATTCAGAGCAATTAGTTGAATTGATTGGAGTATTAGAAGATATTTCAGAAGAAACACTACAAGAACAATATGGAATTAGTATGAGTGAATATTTACATCCAACGGAAGATACTATTAATAAAGTATCTGAAAGATTGTCTGGAAAAAGTAGATAGAAAATTATTGATTAGAATGGGTAAAACACTAACTTAGTTGTTAGTGTTTTTATAATATCTATATATAAAACTTGCTATTTATAGATATAAATGTTACAATACATCAATTGTGAGGGGGGAAAAAGATGATAATTAGAAAAGATAATGCAAAAATTTCTGAAAGAGAATTAGATTATGTCGGTATAATGTCCTTATCCAATTTATGTAAGGGAGCTAGTGTAGAACGTATTAAATATTATATTCAGTTATTTAATAATGATCCATCTGGTTTAGAAAAATATGAAGAATGTTTTTTAATTAATTATGTTACTAAAGGATTAGTAGAACAAGTAAAAGATGAAGGCTATGCTTTATATTTAACTGGTTCTGGTAAAAAATTAATATTATCCCAAAATGATGTTGAATTAGGGAATTACACAGTTAAAGATGATGTATTTAATATTGATTTATTAAAACATGAAAATATAGATAGAGATTTTCTAAATGGAATTATGATGTATAAAATATCTAGAATAATTGAAGAATTAGAAGATAAGGGATTTAAATTTTTAGAAACAGATGAATATTTATTAGCTTTTTGTGCTGAAAAAAATATAGTTTTCTGTGCTACTTATCAAAATGCTATTAAATATTATGGTAGTGGTAAGTTATTATTCTTTCAACAACCATATATAACAAGTAGCAAAAAAAAAGTAATTGGTTTTTATACTGCAGTTGATGAATGCCAAAATAAAAAGGCAGAATTTCCAACTTTTACAGATAATAGATATTTGCGATTATATAATCCTGAGAAAGATAAAGAAACGGCTTTTATTTGCTCTATGAAAAGAATAGCCCAATATCCAGAATTATATAGTGCAGTTGGTGTTCAAAATCAAGCATTAATCGATGAAGTATTATTAAGTGAATCACAAGATTTAGACAAACCAAAACGTTAAATCTGATAATTGTTAAACGAATTATGAGAGAGGTACTATATGAAAATTATAACAGATTTTGATTTTTGTAATGCTGTTAAAGATGTTAATGGAAATATATTACTATTTAAAGTTGTTAGAAATAATCAAAAACAATATGCCCATCTTTTTCCAATATATTCAGCTATAGCATTAATTTGTAAACAATATGCTGATTTGGATGCTAGGGAAGTTATATCTATAATTATAAGAACATATGGTTATTTAATATCAATTGAAACAATTGCCCAAATGATTGTTAAGATATTAAATCAAGATCATCTAGATGCTTATACCGAAAAGTCTATACGAAATTTAAAAAGATTGGTTACATTACTTGAACGTATTAATGTTAGTACTAATTATGAAAAATTATTAGAATCAGAATTATATACTAAAAAGTATTCTCTCGATACCGAAGATAGAACTATTCCTGCCATTATGTCTAAAAAATATATTTATGTTCCTGCTTATGGATATGATGGAGAGGAAAAAACGGTATCTATATTACAAGAACACGTTATAGGATCTAAAGAATTCATTCTATCACAGGATGAACCTGATAGGGAATATCGTCGAGTATTAGCTAAATCAAATATATAATAATAGTAAAAAAACAAACACAATTTTAGTGCTTGTTTTTTTATTCTTCTAAGATATGCTGTTTAATAAACACTGTTGATAAAACAATTAATGCTGAAAATATAACAATAGGTAATCTTTTTTTAATACTCATATTCTTACGTTTAATAATATGATAATCCTTGCATCCCCATTACTAAAACAACAACTAAAATGTACTTTTTATACCTCTTCATAAACTTATTATAATATTAATCTTTAAAAAGATTAATATTAGTGCTAAAAAAGTTTATAGTTTTTAATAGTTTTACAATAATACCATAAATAATTAAGGCTTATAATTGTAATTTAAGATATATATGTTATAATATGAAATCAACAAAGGAGATATTTATGAAAAACAATGCTTTTTTACATTTGGTTATTGGTGAAGATATTCCAAGTAATATGCCAAATGAATTTGATAAAGTTAAATTGTATGTACGGGATAAAAGTGGTAATTTAAACTCTTATGCAGAAATTTCTTTACCATATTTAATAAATTATGCAGAGTTTATAGATATTAAAGATGATCCAAGATACTTTTTTATGGAAGAGTATGATTTTGAGACCAAATGTTGCAAATATATATGTGAAATAAAGCCATTAGGAATGATGAGAGGGATATACCGTGTACTTAATGGTGAACGTTTAAAAATTGGAAATATAGAACCATTGTATGAATTTGAAGAAAATATGGGAGATAGGAAATTGCTTAAGAAAGGTGGAAAGTTTTAAAATGTTATTAAATAGTAAAGATTATGCTGAATATAAAGATGATTTTGGAAATGTATTAATGAGAGTTCCTTTTAAAATTGGAACGATAGTTGAAGCAAAGGAAAATCCAACTGGAGTATTTGTAATAAATCAATATAGAATAGCTAAAACAAGGCATAATTTTGGAATATATGCTGGATTATCGATGGATATTTATGATGAAGAAAGAATAGATTGTGAAGTCTCTATGAATGAATTAAGTGAAAAGTGGAAAGCAACTGATTTAACGAGTATTGATAATTTAGATCCAAGAAGATTTGGACATGATATAGAGTATTATGCTAAACTTAATAGAGAAAAAAGATTGTTATTGACAAAGGAAAAATCACAAAAAAAATAAAAGCAATAGTAAAACACTAACTTCATTTTTAGTGCTTGTTTTTTTATTCTTCTATAATATGTTTGGTAATTTTATTCCTTAATAAATGAACTACAATAACAGCAATAGTTACATAAATAAATGCCAAGATAACATCTTCTAATATATGCTGCTTAATAAACATTGTTGATAAAACAATTAATGCTGAAAATATAACAATAGGTAATCTTTTTTTAATACTCATATTCTTACATTTAATAATATAATAACTTGTTACAAAACAATATATACAATGCATAGATGGTAAACAATTAATAGCTGGAGTATCAGTTTTATAAGTAAAATCTAATATCCAACTAGTAAGACCTGTTACATTAATATCTGGTCTTAAAACCATACTTGGATAGATTATGAATGTTATATGAGCCATAACAGTAGCAATTAACATAGTAGCAATTAACATACTAAATAATTTTCTATCATATTTATAAATTATAAAAGTATTTAAAACAATGAATGGATACCAAAGGTCATAAAAATAGACAAAGGATTTAATTAATGGTATATCTATAAACGAGTTAATAATATGGTAATCATTTATAAAATTCTTTATCAAAAAATAGGATAATCCTTGCATCCCCATTACTAAAACAACAACTAAAATGTACTTCTTATACTTCTTCATAAACTTATTATAACATTAATCTTTAAAAAGATTAATGATTTTCTCCTTTATATTATTTATAATTATTTTTGCTTTATTACTTAATAACAACTTAGAACTTATTAAAGCAGTTACAGGTATAATCATAACAGATCCAATAAAAGCAATTAACAATCTAGTCATATCATTAGCAAATACTTTATAATTTACTAATTGTTCCCAAGTCATTCCTCTATGCCACATAAAGAAACCAATAAATACACTTACTAAAGCAAAGAATAGAGTGTTGATAGTTGTACTTAGAATATCTCCACCAATATTCATTCCTGATTGATATAATTCTTTTTCTTTTATTTTGGGATTATTTTCATAAACTTCATTCATACTTGTAGCAACCGATATAGCTGTATCTATTATGGTACCAACAATACTTACCAAAAATACTCCAATAATAACATTACTCATATTATAACCAATACTATGATCATAAGCTGCTATAACATCTAAAGATTCTTCTGCAAAACAACCAATATTTGCTCTTTTAGTAATTATATAAATAAGTATAAACGTTATAATTTGTACAATTATTACTCCTATAAATGCTGCCACTGTTTTGGGACTAAATCCATTTAAAAAGAATGTTGATATAATACTTGCTAATATACAAATAATAAAAGCCATTATAATAGCATTTAAGCCGATTCTCATTAATATAATATATAAAATTATTAATGCCATACAAAATAAGAATGAAAAGAATGTTTTAACTCCTCTTTTTTTTCCTATAATTAATAAAAGAATAAATAATATGGTAAATAATATTTTATTCATTATTTATCACATCCTTTTTTCTATTTAAAATAAGTATAGATATATATAATGAAATAGGAATAGTTAATACAATACCTATACAATTACATAAAACTATCATTAATTCAATATCACCATATAATACTAAAGCATTATGAAGAGGAATATTATTTCTAGTAGCTAAAACTATTGTAGGTATTACAGATGTATAACAAGTAAATAACATTACATTAATCATTGTACCTATAATATCTTTAGTAATAGCTTTACCAGATTTAATCAGGGCATTTCTTTCTATTTTAGGATTCTTATTTATTAATTCGTTTAATGCTGAAGATATAGTTATTGATATATCCATAATAGCTCCTAAACCACATAATAATACACAAACATATAAATAGTTACTATAATCATATACCGCTTCTATATAGTCCATATTCCATATATATAAACGTTCTTCAACTGTCTTAATTAATATAAATGATAATCCAAATGATATTAATAAAGATATTATTGATGATACTATAGCAGCAATAGTTTTTTTACTTTTTCCATTTGTAATATATAAAGATATAATTATATATATAATTGAAACTATAAAAAATAAAAATAATAGATTCATTGTTTCAATTTTATTCATAAATAATAAAATTGCTCCAGCTGTTATACCCATATTTAATAATAAACTACCTAAAGTTTTAAGACCCTTTTTACCAGCAATAATTATTATTAGATCGATAAATAATATTAATAGTATAGCTATATATTTATCTCTTTTTATTCCAAGTATATTTGATATTTCTGATCCATCTTCAGATATTTCTACGAATAATTCATTATGATTTTCAATTTTATCATCGTATACCAACGATTCTAAATAAGTATTAGTAGTTTCAAAAGTTTTTCCCTTATAAGTGCCATTTTTAATAACACCTTTAATATTTTGAATATAAAACTTTTCTTCATATAATTCATCATCAGTTGTAGTTTCTATACTAGTTACTTTTAATATTGGGGTTTTATATAAAGCATAATCATTATATACAAATATTAATAATCCAATTGAAACTAATGCAATAATTATTATGTATATTTTTTTCATAAACAATCACAAGATTAATTATAACATAAAATAAGCACTAATTATTAGTGCTTATTACCAATTTAATATTAATGATTCATTATAATCCGTTGTTTGAGTAGAGATTTTAACATCTTTACCTTTTACAATTGTAAATTCTTTTATTTCATCAGTTAATGAAATGCCACCAGTTTCTTTTACAGGACTTAAACCAGCATCAGATGATGTAATAATTAATGAATCGTCATTAATTGTATTAATGGTAAATTCATATTCAGTGTCCATTAATGTACATTTAAATGTAGCATTTTCTTTTATTGCTAGTGTATTTTTATTACCATTACAATTAATTTGTAACGTTAATTCTTTGTCTTCTTGTTTTTTACCACATCCAATACAAATTAAAGACAATCCTATCACAAAAGAAACAATAAGTAATTTTTTCATTTATAATCCTCCTTATATATCCAGTGTACCACTTTATTGTAATTAATCAATACTATTTATTGTTTTTAAACTCTGAAAATGTCAATACTCTTTTATCATATATTTTATACCAATACACATGACCAGTACTATTAGTTATTTCCACTGTTATTACTTTTAGAGGATAAGTTGTAAAGTCAAATGTGTTAATAAAATTAACAATATTGTTGTAACATTGTTCTAATTTATCGTTATTAATATTCTTTTTTTCATCAGCAACTTCACAGATTAAAGTTTTTTTACCATAAATATAATCAGTTTTATATGTAATACTATTTATATCACCATATATACTATAATAATAGTCAAAAACTTCTTGATTAAAATTAGACGTTAAATCATTTTGAGTTTTTTTAGCTCCTAAAGAATCTATTATATGGTAGTCATCAATAACATTAAATTCTATATCTTTATATTTAACTTGCCAATAATAATCAATAAGACCATCATTACCTTCAATTTCCTTAGCTTCATTAGCTAGATCATATCCTTTAATACCAATTGTACTTTCTAGATAACTTACAATATCTTCTCTATTTCTTTCTTTAACAGAACTACATCCTACTACCATAAGTAGACATAATAATAATATTCCTTTTTTCATATTTACACCTCTATTATCTATTTTAACACACTATTGTAACAATATGGTATAATAAAAACAGAAATGAGTTTTAATTATGAAAAAAAGGTTGATAATAAAAAAGATAGTTATAGATACCTATAATGGATTAATATAACTATCTTGATATTCCATGAGTTTCTTCTTCAATTATTTCTTCCTCTTGATTTAATACTTCAGAGGTTTTTATTTGTTCATTTTTTTCTTTTTGATATCTTTCTGAAAAAGATTTATTAATATCAACTTGATTAACATAACTGATATTAGGATCGTTTTCATCATATATAAAGTCAGCATCCAGAATAACTAAATCGCCTTCTTTTAATACTTCTGAACCTCTTCTATCACTGAATCCTAATACTTCATCAGATGGATTTAATTCTTCATTCCAGTGTATTATATTCTCTTTTTTTAATCTACCTACATTAGTTCCTTTAATATCAGTCCATATTAAACCAATATCCCTTAATTTTTTATATAACTGATATAATTCCTCTTCAGTTGGTCTTTCACTAGTATCAACTTTTTCTGTAATTTCAATAAAACAAGAAGAATTACCCATTTTAACTTCTTGTCTAAGTAAGGGAGCAATTATATACGGATTATTAGGAAATGTTTTTGTCCATCTGTCACCCAATTTTAGTACTTTATCACCGATTAGTATTATTCTTGAAAAACCACCACCACTATATGTAATGTCTGAAAAATTTACTTTCTCATTTTTGACTATTTCGAGAATTAATATTTTAATCATTTCTTTTAAATCAGAATCGGTTATTTTTTCTAATTTATCTGTTTCACAAAAAATAGAATTTATTGCTTGTTCTTCGTTATTATCAATATATTCTTTTACTTTGGATAAGGCAACAGGATTGTCCTTAACAAAATTCATTAAAGTATATAAATTTTGGGAATTATGAATAAAGAGATCAATATTATCATATATTATTTGTTTGTTATTACCTTTATATTCAAATGCTAAATAGGGAATATTAGCTTTATATTGTACTAATAAATATAAAAAAGTACTTTGATTTACCTCATTTAAAGAATTAAAGATGTCACAACAATTAAAGCCTAAATTTTGGGAAGCAAAAATAGTTAATATTTCTTCATCAATGAAATTATTAAACTCATCAGTACCTAAACAAATATTCATTTCATAAAATATACAATGAATGCAATTTTTATATGGATATTTTTTTAAACCTTCTTTAAATTTCTCTTTAAATCCTGGTTGCTTGATTAAAACATTTGAGTATAAGAAAATAATATCTATATTAGACATTACAATAAGTGGTAATATTTCATCAAAATGATTAGCTATTATTTGGGCGTTTTTATCATTAAATAACGGAGAATGTAATTTTTTTAAAATAAATCTTTTTAATTCATCAAAGCCATCATAGTTATAACCATTTGAATTCGTACTTATGGTTTCATTTCTTAATTCTTGGGCATTATGTATTAGTTTTAATAATTTTTTTTCATTCATATTTTGCTATCTCCCTATATATATTATAGCATATAACTAGTAAGATTTAGGAATATGTTATATAATGATAGTAAGGAGGTGTAGAATGAGAAAGTATATTGCTGAAGGTGTAGGAACAATGTTATTAACACTTATTGCTTGTGGTGTTGCGGTAACATCCGGTAATTTGGTTGCAATTTCTCTTGCATTTGGACTTGTAATTGTAGCGGCTGCTTATAGTATTGGTAATGTTTCCGGTTGTCATATCAATCCAGCTGTATCTATTGCTTTGACGGTTGCTGGCAAAATGGACAAAAAGGAATGCATTCGTTACATTATTGCTCAAATTATTGGTGCTTTTGTAGGTTCATTATTACTTGCTTTAATATTAAACGGTTTCACATCATTAGGTGCTAATGGTCTTGGTGGATCTACTACAGTATGGATTGCTCTAGTAGTTGAAGTAATATTAACATTTATTTTTACTACAACAATACTTGGAGTAACAGATAAAAGCGAAAATGGCCATGCTACAGGAATTGTAATCGGTCTTACACTTACACTTGTTCATTTATTTGGTATTCCATTTACTGGAACAAGTGTTAACCCAGCTAGAAGTATAGCTCCAGCTATATTAGAAGGCGGGGATGCTTTAAAATATTTGTGGATATTCATTGTTGCTCCAGTAGTAGGGGCAATTCTTGCTGGATTATTCTATAAATACGTTTTAAAAGGAAAAAAATAATCCTTTAAAAAAGTCACTTCCGAGGAAGTGATTTTTTATTTTATTTCTCTTTTTTTAGCCAATACTTTTTCATCTTTTTGATTTGCTTCTTGATCTAAGTATTTAAAAACAAATTCATGCTCTTCGTTAGTAAGTTCTAAAAAACCAATCATGCTATTATCTTGTAATGATAAAGCTAGGGCTGGAGCATTTACATATCTTGCATTCTCATCTATATTAAAAATATGTCGATGACCAGCGAGTTCAAAATCATATGGTAAGTGAACATGCTTAATATTTTTACAAACACTTTTTTTGTGGGATAATTTTATTGGATATTTACCAAAATAAACAAGAGAATAATTAACTCCAATTATTTTGATATTATGGCATGATTTAGCAAAGTTATCAGTAATATCATCAAAACGTATAGCATTATAATCATGGTTACCATATAATAAAAATGTTTCAATTCCATCTATTGCAGGATAAATTCTTTCTAAATACTCTACTTGATGTTTGGGAATAATCACACTTTTATGGATTGGATCACCATCAATTAAATCTCCTAAATGAATTATTGAACTTATACCATTTTTTAATGCATAATTATATGCATTATATAATCCCAATTCATTATGAAAAATAACATTAGGATTAATATAATCATCGGGATTTTCAAAATCGAGAATTTTTCCGATATGGGTATCAGCTATTATTAAACATCTATTACTATCAATTTTAAGGCTACTAAAATAATTATTTATAGCATGTAATATGACCTCATCATTATTTCCAAATTCAATTAAGTAAGATATTATAATATAGGAAGTTAATTGTTGTGACATATCTTCGATTTGTTCAATAGTATAACCATTATATATCATATCTTTTAAAATATTAAATATATATTTTTTAAAACTATTTTTATCAACTTCAACTTTTGCTTGTTCAATATACTTCATAATTCCCCTCAAAATATTATTTTATTTGTTGATAGAATTAACAATAAAATTTACTACGTCAGTTTCATCCACTTTAATTTTCACTTTATCTTCGTCATTTATTTCAGTTAAATATTTGTCTATATCTTTATATAAAGTAATAGTTTTAATATTGTTACTTAATAAACCTTTTTCAAATCTTTTTCCTTTAGAAGTATTTCCAGTTGCAAATATTATTTCTTTCATTTGGTATTCTCCTTTAATTTTTTTAACATATTATCATATTGCTTATACAAGTATTGAACACCATTTTCTAAACGAAAGTAGTGAACTATATAAAATAATAAAAATATTAGTAGGATTGCTGCAATAGAGAAAAATATATAATGAACAAAACCTAAAGCCATAAATATTAGAAATATTAAGGCATAAAATAATGTTACTAGCAAATGAATTAATCGCTCATGTTGAAAAAATTTAATTTTAATTAGATGATTATCAATATCAAAATTTACTTTTTTATTATTTAGTTGGGAATCAATTTCTTTAATATAATCATATAAATATTGTTTCATAGTATCACCAATATTATTATAGCATACTTATGTATTTATGTTATAATGTTCATGATAGGTGATATAAATGATATTAAATATTTTATTATTAATTATAGGATTTGTGTTACTAATAAAAGGAGCAGATTTCTTTGTAGATGGAGCTAGTTCAACAGCTCAAAATTTTAAAGTATCAAAAATGTTAATAGGTTTAACTATTATCGCTTTTGGAACGAGTGCTCCGGAATTTGCTGTTTCAATTCAATCTCTAGCCAATGGGAGTACTGATATGCTACTAGGTAACGTTATTGGTAGTAATATTATTAATGTTTTATTAATATTAGGGGTTGCAGCTGTAATTCATCCAATAAAAATAAAAGAAAACACCGTTCAAAAAGAACTTCCATTGTGTTTATTAATATCCATGTTATTAGTAGTATTATTTTTAGATATTAAGTTAGCTAATGGGATAGTTAATGAAATAACTAGATCAGATGCAATCGTTATTTTATTATTCTTTACGGTATTTTTATATTATTTATTTTCTCTTGCTAGAAAGAAAAAAGAAGATAAGGATGACGAAAAACCACCATTTAAACTAGGAAAGTCTTTGTTATTAGTGGGATTTGGTTTAGTAGGTATAATTATTGGCAGTAATATGGTAGTTAATAATGCTACTAGTATTGCTACTAAAATAGGACTAAGTGAAAGATTAATCGCTTTAACAATCATTGCCTTTGGAACATCTTTACCTGAATTAGTAACTACAATAGTATCATCAAAAAAAGGTGAACAGGATTTACTACTTGGTAATATAATTGGTAGTAATATATTTAATGCCTGCGTTGTCCTTGGCATACCAGTTGCCTTATTTGGGACAATTACCCCAGGTAGTTTCAATTATATTGATTTAATTGTTTTAATTGGTTCTTCAATGCTATTGTTTATTTTTGCTGAGACTAAAAGAACAATAACTAGATTAGAAGGAATACTAATGCTATTAGTATTTATTGCATATTATATAATAGTATTTGTAATATAAAAAAATCGGTTTTTTAAAAACCGATTATTTTTTCTTTTTTCTTCCTGGTTTTGTACTTACTACAACATCTAAACTACTAAATAATCCAGCAAAAACAACAGCCCAAATTATCCCAAAGAATATGTCTTCTAAAATGAACCAACCAAATATGAATCCTAATAAAGCTCCTCCAATCAGTGATAGATAGATTTCTTTTTTAGATTTCTTGGGATCAAGTTGCATAACTTCATCATTAATATATACCTTTTTGTATTCTAATAATGATATTTTTTCTTTTAATTCCTCTTTAATGCGTTCATCTAGTTTTACTTTTAATTTATCATCAATTTCTTTGGTATAAATATTTGTCTTATTAACTAATACATTTTCATTGTCTCGTTTTTCTTTTTCAAATACATATAGAGCTTTAATTTTTTTATCTTTTTCATAAGAGTAAATATTTCCACCATTTTCTAAGACTTTTTTACATTTTTCAATAATATCCTTATCTTTTTTCTTAATTTCTTCGAAAAGTTCTTCCTTTTTTAACCTTAATTTACCAACTAGGTTCATTTCATATCCATCAATGATCCCAAAAGCTTCTTTTATGTTTCCCATTTTATTCCACCTCTAATAGTATTATATACTATAGTGCTGTCTACTAAAAAGAAAAAAGTTTTGATTATTTACATTTTTATGTAAACAATCAAAACAATTATGTAATTATTTTTTAAAATTTATATATGGATCATTAGTCCATTCTTTTCTAGATTGATACATTTGTGATTTTTTTAAGTCTTCCGATGTAATTCGATATTCTTCTTGATATCTCATTTCATTTTTGTAACTAACACTTATTAAAATCATTAAACTTGTATCTATAATATCTGTTTTTGTTTCTAGCCAAAGATGACCACCTTGTTGAGAGTTTTTAGTCCCTTTTAAAAAGTGGTTAATACCAGTTACTATATCAACATCGTTATAGGAATAACTAAGTTGATAACTCATTCCTTTACAATCCCCAATATTATATCCCATGATATACATATCCTCCAAAGTATTGGCATCTAAAGTAGGGGGAATATAATTTTGATGTCGCATTTTTTCAAATTCTTCTTCGCCAAAAAAACGAATATGTCCTAGTTGAATACCTTTATCTAATACTGCCTTAAATTCTTGATTTGTTTGATATAATTCTTTTAAAAGATTAAAACCTTTAATATTACTATCTAAATTTTCTATGCCCATGGATTACTTGATTCTGGCTTTCTAATATCTGTTAAAGCAGCAATAAATGAATCACTCCATAAATAATAATTTCCATCTTTAGCTAATCTTACGGTTATTGGTCTATCACTATCTGCACCACCACTAGTTATAAAAAGTCTTTTATATCCATCTTCAATATCGGTATATGGATTTTCCTTAACCTCAATTTCATAAGGTGTACTTGGTGTATAGTCATTATCTGGAGTTGCCCCTTTAAAATAAGATTTACCAATAAACTTATACTTCTCATTTTGATGCATTCTATCATCAATATTTTGTTTCATTAAATTACTAATTGGTTGATTATCACCACATAAAAATTGTAACATTGGTAGAAAATTATCACTAGGGTAATTACAAATAGTATGGATATAAGCTCCAACTACTTGATAAGGATTTGTTCTATCAATTTCCTTTAAATCATTAATATTTGTCATTATTTTTGAATAATTAAGTATCATATTATCATCTCCATTAATATTGTATCATAAAAACAAAAATTCAGATTAAAAATCTGAATTAATTGTAACTGTTTTTACGATAAAATTTCCAATACCGCCATCAACATTAATTGTAGTATTACCATCACCGATAATTGAATTATTAGCAACATTTTCATTATTATACTTAATATTACCAATACCCTTATTAAACTTTATTTTATAATCATTTTTGTTTCCTATTAATTCAAGTGTTGTTTCACCAACACCAGCATCAATAGTATTATCTCCAGTTAATATAACTCTAACAACAGCTTTACCAACGCCAATATCAATATCTGAATTATTTAATTTACCATCATTAATAGTTAGTTTTCCAACCCCTGTTTCAATCTTTGATTTAGTTGCTTCTATATAATCAATATTAGTTTTACCAACTCCCAAATCTAGATTTAGGTTATTAGTTATTAAATATTCAATGTTTAAATCTCCAGCTCCAGTATTTATTATAACATCATTTAAACCATATTCTGGTAGGTAAAGAATTACCGTTTCTTTAGTGTTACTAATAAACTTTTTACTATTATCCTTTATTATTAATTTATTATTGTTTTCTTCAACATTAATTTTCTTATTAGATATTTCTACTTTAAAGGTATCACTTTTTTTAATATCTAGGTTGGCATATTTTAAATCAATATCAATACTAGTTATATTATTATTAATATCTATAGTATCTACAATAGTAGTATTAGTTCTATTTAATAAAAAACCAAAGATACCGGAACCTAATTCTCCAATAACACTAAATATTGAAAATATAATAAATATGGCTAAAGCAATTGCTAAGTATTTTATTACTCTTTGAAATGCTGTCATTTAATATCTACACCACCAAAAATACAGGTAGCATTTATATAAATTGTTTTAGCTTCTTTATTATCTTTTAAATTCTTTTTGTTTTCAACACCACCAAAAACTGAAGTAGTTTTAGTTTTAATTACAACATCATCTGGTACTAAAATATCAATACCACCAAAAATACAAGTAGCATTAATAACAGCATCTTTTTTAATAATACTATTTCTTAAATCAATAGTTAAACCTCCAAATACAGCATTTAAATTAGTACCTTTAAATTCTTGATTATCTAACTTTATTTCTTGACCAGAAAATGTAGCAGCATAACCTTCATTACGATCCATTTTACCATTTAACTTTTCGATCTCTTCATTAGTATCTTTATTAATTGAATTTCTAATAACTAAAGATAGACCAATCACAATGATTATAATAGGTAACAAAAGTTTCCAAATCAGTTCGAAATCAATAACACTTTGACAAGCAAGTAGTAATAGTATTCCAATAATTAAAGTAATAACACTACCTTTTTTATCATCGTCTGTACAAACACCAAAAATACTTGGAATAATGATAAATAGTGTCCACCAACCATCAAAGAATATATCAATACTAAACAGTTCTAAAGCATTACCTCCTAAAATAACACCAAGAATTATTAAAACAATTCCCCATATAATACTTTTTGCAGTTTTCATATATAATTCTCCTTTCTAATATAATTATAACACAATTATTAATAACTGCTTCGTAATTGTTTTGGATATATATTTCTTTTTCTATAAATACGATCACGATCAACAATAACAACTGGATATTGTTTAAACCATTCTGGAGCATCTAAAATTCCTGATTCTTTGTAACTATCTAACATTCGGCAATTATCACCACAAGATCCATTTATTAAAGTATCAGTTGTATAATATCCTAAATTACTAAGTTCTTCTCTAAATTTTTTCCATATTTCTGACGGAACATCCTTTGCATCTCTTTCCAAATACTTTTGTACCTCAATTCCAGCACGGACAATTCCTTCATCATCCCTTATAAATATTTCTTCTAAATTAGGAAGAATAATATATAAATCCGGACATATTATATCTTCATAGGACCATTTCATTCTATCAAGCTTAAAAACATAATCTCCAATTCTAAAACAATCTGATGTTGAACCACTGGCAATATAATAGTGCTCATCAGTATGACTTAAGTCTAAATACTTTGTTACATATTCTTCTAATTTATTTTCTAAATTATGAGATGATATTCTATATAAATAGTATTCACTATCATGATTTTTCGAAGCAAAATAGCTAGTAAATCTTTTATAACTTTCCATTAATTCACTACTTACAACTTGAGAATATTTTTTAGCTATTAATAATTTACCCCTTGATGCTGTTTTAAAATACCAATCAGGATCTCTTTTAAACTCATTTATTCCACTTCTATTTTCAACCCATTGAAAACTATAATCTCCAGTTCTTTTTTCTTTATAATCTAATAAATGATACACAATTTCATTTTTAGGATAATTACAGGCAATGAATTCTTTAATTCTTTCATAATAATCTTTTCTTAAAGGGCTCTCAAATATTTTGAATGCTAAATAAGAGATTTCACTGCTAGACATTTTTTCTGGTTCTAATTCTAATTGTTCATTTTCAGTATAGGTATAATCAACTAAATATTTAGTTAAATCTCCATATATTTTTTTAAATAGTCTTCTATTATTATCTATTAAATATAGCATCATTAAATATCTTTGATGCATATCTTTACTTATGGCGAAGCTATTAAATTCACTTTTAAATTCATCATAATGTTTCATCATATAATCAAAAATAAAATACAAATCATTTTTATAATAATCTATCACTTCACTATAATGTTCTTTTAAATATCTACTACCATAAGAAGTATCATATAAAACTTCCATCAGTTTTTCTTTTGGCATATCCCTAAATTTATAATAACTATTTAATAATTCCCAAGCTTCTTTCTCATATTTAGGGTTATCATAAATTATTTCAAAACAAAAGTAAGGGTTATCTTCAATTAATTTAGGTAAAAAACCAGCTATGATTAAATCTCTTCTTTCACTATTTCTAACGCTATTAATAAGATAAGTTCTATCATATAAAGTCATTCTAAAAATAAAATCAACTTTTCCTTGTTCTAAATATTCTAGTGCATTGAAAGCCATAAAATCACCTACAAAAGTAGTTATTATTATACTCATAATAATAAAAAAGACAATATTTCTATATTGCCTTTATTAGTTTTCCTTCAATTAATAATACTATTTTATATAATAAGTAGGAAATTATTATTAATATCAGTATACCACTCATTACTAAATTCATATTAAATATTTGTGTTCCATAAATTATTAAATAACCAATACCTGCTTTAGATACAAGAAATTCTCCCATAATAACTCCAATTAAAGTCATCGATATATTTATTTTTAAACTACTAATAATAGTATTATAAGCGTTAGGTATTATTAATAGATATAATATTTGGAAACTATTTGCTTTAAAAGATTGCATCAATTTTATTTTGGTATTATCGGTATTTATAAATCCATTATATATAGTCATAATACTTATTATTAAGTTAATAAGTAGGGCCATAATGATTATACTTTTAGTATTAGCACCACCAATAATTATAATAAGAGGACCTAAAGCAACTTTAGGTAGGGAATTAAACATAGTTAAGAATGGATCTATTATTTTAGCTAGAATAGGTATTTCATATAATATTATTGCTATTATAAATCCCAAGAAAGTACCTATAATAAATGCTATTAATACTTCTTTTAAAGTGGTAATAATATGGAGCCATAATTGACCATTATTAGCTAATCCTATAATAGTATTAAACACTTTACTTGGAGAAGATAAAACAAAAGCATTTATTATTTTTTTATTAGCCAAATATTCCCATAAAAGAAAAAATAATATGATAAAACTTATTTGACTAAAAATTACTAATAATTTTTGTTTTTTAATTTTTTTAAAATATAGCTTATGTTCATTCGTCATTCTTATCTAAATCCTTCCAAAGTAGGTTATAATAATAGAAAAATTTTTCATCAGAACGATTATTAATTGGATTAGTTTTATTACTCAGCTTTATTTCATATACATTTTTGATATAAGCTGGCCTTTTTGATAGGACTATAATTCTATCTGATAAAGATACAGCTTCCGCTATATCATGAGTAATCATAATAACACTTTTCTTTTCTTTTTTTATTATGTCATAGACATCATTACTAACGTTTAATCTGGAAACATAATCTAAGGCTGAAAATGGTTCATCTAGCAGTAATATATCAGGTTTAGTGGATAGTGTCCTAATTAAAGCAACTGTTTGTATGTTATAAAGACATTTAACTATTTAAAGTTCATAACTAAATCTACCATTATTTCTAAATATTCTAATCTACTCATTTATTGCTAACTCCATTTCTATATTTATTAAGGATTCCACTTTATTTGAATGTTCCTTTTATAGTTTAATTTTCCTATTAATATTTTATCTAAAATGTTTTGAATATTATCTATTTTGGGGTATCCAAAAAAAATACTATTATTATAGTTTATAGGAAGTGTTTTTTTTCTCTTTAAAGAAATTAGTATAATTTTCATTAGTTCATCATATCTAATTGAATTGTGACAATTATTACATACTAAGTAATTATGTTTTCCTGAATTTTTTTTACGCATGTATCTATTACATTCATTACAATAAACAATACCTGATAATGGATGTACAGTTCCAGTAGTCATTACTCTAGTTCTTTTTTGCATAAGTTTTTCTACCTTATTAAACATTCTTTTACTGATAATTGGTTCATGAGTATTAGGATATCTAATCCAATCTTGTTTATTTTTCTTTATTATTTTATGATTTTTATAACTTATGGTTGTTCGTTTACCTTGGATTAAATTACCAATATATACTTCATTTGTTAGAATTGTTTTTATAGCAGATGAATTCCATTTAATATCTTGTCTTTTTTTGTTACTAACTATATTTAATTTAACACCATTTATATACTTATATAGAGATGGACTAGGAATATTTTCTTTATTTAAAATATCGGCAATTTTACCATAACCGTATCCTTCTATATACAATTTATATATTTTTTTTATTATTGATGAAACGTTTTGATCAATAATTAATTTGTTATTATCTACTGGGGATATCATATAACCATAGGGAGCAAACGGGGAAATAAATTCTCCTTGTTTCATTTTAGCATTAAAAGCGCTCCTAATATTATTGGATACATCTTCCAAAAACCATTCATTAACTAAACCGTTTATTTGTCTAGCTTTTTTGTTGCCAATTACTTCTGTATCAGCATTATCTGATAAACCAATAAACCTAATATTCCATTCCTTAAATTTATTATTAATATATTTTTCTACTATTTCCATATCTCTCGAAAATCTTGATTGACTTTTACACAGGACAATATCTAACTTTTTATTTTTACAATCGTTAATTAATCTTTCAAATTCTGGTCGATATGTTCCAGCACCAGATAAATCTTCATCAGAGTATTCATCGATGAGCATAAAATTTGGATGATTATTTATATATTCTAGTAACAGATTTCTTTGATTCTTAATTGATTCACTATCATTATTAATCTTATTTCGATCTTCATTTGATAATCTTAAGTAAATACCCACACGATATTTCATCTAATCACCTTAATATATAATTATTGTTTAATAAAGTATATTATGATATTATTTAATTAGGTGATGAGAGTTTATGAAAAAAATATTTAAAACATTAATTGTTATTTTCTGTTTATTATTGTTGACAGGATGTGGCAAGAATAAAAAATTAGAAGAAATTGTTAATAAGTTTAATGGTAAGGGAGATATGCTTGCTTTTTCGCAATATGGAATTTCTATTAATGCATCAACAAATAATAAGAACAAAATAGTTATTAAACTAACTGGGGGTAGTTTAAAAGAATTGGAATTAGAGTATAAAGTAAAGGATAATATTATATCTGCTACCTTTAGTACTAATAAAAATACTTCTTTTTTCACTGATTTAGCAACTATATATTTAATTGATACTATATGTGAAATAAATGGTTATGAAAAAGATGAAGTATTACCAAGTATAACTGATGCTTTAATAGCAAATTATACTTTGGAAGATGAAGGATTAATATTTAGACATAATAGTGGTTTAATAGAATTCCAAATGGATATTACTAAAAAAATACCATTAATTGATTTTAGCAAAGTATATTTAGAACTTGATGATGTTGAATATGGTAGAACTGATATGTTAAATGGTTCATTTACTACTCAAAGAGGTAATATAATGGCAACTATTGAAACCAAAGATGGAGTTAGTGAAATAACTATTGGTGAAAAAGATGAAATAACTGAGATTAGTTATCAATCCTTATTAACAATAATTCAAGTATTATTTGATGATAAAAAAGCTGTTGAATATATAAAAAATAATTATTCAGGAATAGAAGAGGGCGATAAAAAATTCGGAGGAGTTAAAATTGAACTTGATTATAGTATAACTAATAATGAATTAAGGGCTTATGATATTGCTGGATTAAAGATAACTCACGTAACAATTAATCATAAAACATTCAAAAAAAGTATGAAATAATACTTTTTTTTGTGTCTTTAACTAATTCATCCAACTCTTTGACGCATACCACCAGATAATTCTTTAGGATATTTATAAATAAAATCTTTTAAACCATATTTAATTAATAAATTTTTAACATATTCTACATTATCTTTATTATCTAAATGTTTTATTCTTAAACCTAACATTGCATTATCCAATATATTTAACCAAGGAAATAAAGCATCATCTTGCAGCATATATCCGTATTGGATATTGTCATTTACTTTAATTACACCAGAAGATTTTTTATCTAACCCCGCTAAAATATTTAGGAGGGTTGATTTGCCACAACCACTAGAGCCAACAATACACAAAAATTCATTTTCTTTTAAATCAAATGATATATCATCTATTGCTGTTATTTCTCCATTAATAGTTTGATATATTTTCTTTAAATTTTTAACTTCTAATAAATTATTCATGATAGAAATTATTAACTAAATCTTTATATGGTATATGAGTATCAATTAAATTAAAATCAATTAAGAAATCTTCTAAATTAGTAAATATTTTTTCACTAATAAAAGGATTATTTAACCAACAATCATAATCTCTATATCTTTCAATCATTAAACTTAGATCGTTTATATTAGTATCAGGAAATTGATTGATTATAGTCTTAGCAATAGTAGTTGGTTCATTATTAAAGGTAAATTCTATTCCTTTATTTAAAGCTTTAGTAAATTTTTCTATTATATCCTTATTACTATTTATATAACTTTTACGAGCATAAAATGCTGTATATGGTACTTCATCAGATAATAATCCAACACTAGCCACTACTGTTCCAAATTTTTCTTGTTCTAATTTTGTAGCGTTAGGTTCAAATAAATTAACATAATCACCAGTACCTCCGATAAATGTTCCTGATAATGCTGCAAATTCTACTGAATAATTAATATTTATTTTGTCGATATCAATACCATTATTCTGCAAGGCTCTTAGAAAATTTAAGGCCGGCATGCCAGTTTTTCTACCAACAAGTATTTCTTTACCATATAAATCTTCTAAATTAAAATCCTTATTATCCCTAGCTACAATGAATTGTCCATCTCTCTTAGTAAGACCTGCAAATAATTGAAGGTAATCACTTTCTTGTTGTTTATAAATATAGATAGCGGATTCTGCTCCAGCAAAACCAATTTCTACGTCGTTAGATAATACCGCAGCACTTACTTTATCAGCTCCAGGTGTTAATATAAGTTCGATGTCTAAACCTTCATCATGAAAATAACCATTTTCTATAGCAACATATAAAGGTGTATAAAAAGAACTATGGGTAACTTCAGCTAATCTAACTTTAGTTAAATCGGTATGATTCTCATTTTTATTAAATGTAATTAAAAGAGTACTAATAATAATCAACAATAATATAATAAAAGATATTATTTTCTTTTTCATAATTCTCCTTTCTTATTTAATATATGTATTTAAATAAAAAAAGTATGTGCTATATACCTTGAAGGTATTATTGACTTAGAATAGTATTTTGTCTATAATCTATAATAGAGGAGGAGTATTAAAATGAGTGTAAAAACAACTAAGAAAGAGAATGTTTTAGATAAAAAAGAAATCGCAGAGCTTGATAAAATACATAAAGAATTTGATAAAACAATTTTTGGAAAAAGAATAAAATCACTAAATGCTGCTTGGGTAGTAATTGTTGTAATATTACTATGTATGTCTTGTATTAGTTTTGGGATAGCAATAGTTAGTGATATATATGAAGAAAATTTTGATTATATGAATGCAATATTAACTTCGGGTGTATTCTTTGCAGCTGGTCTTCTAGGTGGAGGAATAAGTGTTCTAATAAGGTCACATTATGAACATATGGCAATGATATTTGCTTATGAAAATAAATTATTAAAAAAGTAGGGAATGTATTTACATTCTTTTTTTAATTTGTTATAATGATATACATAATAAAGGGCGTGATTAAAGATGAAAATGTTATCTAGTGAAGTTAAAAGTATACTTGATAAATTGTATAATCTACGAGGTGAAGACAGCGTTATTCTTGCTAAAATGACTAAAGAAAGAGAAGAAGCAATTGAAACGCAAGAGAGAACCAAAAATGAAAAAGAAGTTCTATTAGAAAAAATAGCTAAATTAACTCAAGAGGAAGATACATTAGCTAAAGAAGGAAAAAGTTTATCTACTGCTTTAGGTAATTTAAGAAAAAGTGATTTTGAGACAGTCCTTGAACGTTTGAATATTAGTTTTGATCCAGAAGATATCAAAACTAAAGTTGATACAATGCTTCCTGATACTATCGCTAAAGTAGTTGAAGAACATCAAAAAACAAACGAACAATTAAAAACTATTGAAAGTGAAATGAATAATGCTATTACTAAAGTTGAAGAATTGGGTATAAGAAAAGACGAAGCTTTAAGTAATCAAGCTAAATTAAATGATTACTTTCAAATGGCATTGGATGGTAATATAAATATTACAAGAGATGCAATAACTAGTTTATTACAAAAGTTTAATTTTACTGAAGATGAACAAAGAGAAGCTGCAAAATTACTTATGTTCCCAGAGGACGCTTTATATGAGTACGATGCTAGTTTAAAAAGTACTAAGCATGAAGAAAAAACAGAATCAAAAGTTGAAGTACCAAAGGTAGAAGAGAAGAAAGAAGAAGTAGTTAGTACTACTGAGATAAATGAAGTAAAGAAGAGCAGTGAAGAAGAATCAAAATTAGAGAATATTTTTGAACAAGTAATTGAAGAAAATATCGGTGCTGTTGTTCAAGAACCAAGGAAAGTTGAAGAAATCCCTGTAGTTGAGGAAAAGCCAGTAGTTTCAGAACCGCCAAAGATTGAAGAAACTCCTGCTGAAGCAATTAAAAAAATGGATTTACCAGTTCTAAGTAATAAAGATATGAATTTATTAGTTGAAGGATTTGATAAAGAATTAATAGAGAATAATCTTCAAGTATTAAAAGAAAAGAAAATTGATATAAATATAATTAATGGAAATGCTAAACTTTTACTTGATAAAGAGTTAAAAGAAAAATTGGAAAGACTATTAAATATTGGAAAAGAAGTTAGTGATATTAACATGATGCCTTATGTATTAGTTAAATATGACTTACAAGGATTAGATAATACCATTAATGCTTTAAAGATTAGTGGACTTGATCCAAAAAAAGTTCCATTAATGGCATATTAGGAAGGGTGGTTTAGATGGCTGAAATAATCGGATTTACAAATATTAAAGGGTTATATGATGAGCTAGTAAAAGATATTGATTTAAATAGAGAACATCCAGAAAAATTTGTTGGTTCATTACAATTTGCTTATCCTGGTAATAAAGGATTATTGGATACCTTTAATATTAGAATGAAAAGACCTAGTCAATGGATAGTATTAACTATCGAACCAACACTACTTGAGAAGGCCTTATTAAGAGCTAGAGATTTTGGTTTTCTAGAAGCTTATCAACAAAATCCAAGTTTTATAAAACAAGATGTTGATTTGGTCATTAAGAGAATGTCAGAACTAGATTCATTAGGAATTCCTTATCAAAATGATGCTGGTAAGTATCAAGGCTACTTATTTAGTAGTAGAGGTTTTAATTATGTAAAAGGTAGTTTTGCAAGAGAAGATGAAGGAATGAGAAGAGGGAGAGCTGCTTAATGAATTTTTTAGAAGAATATGGGTTTGATAGAGATGATATTCAAGAATTTGTAGAAGGCACTCCAAAAAGAATTACTGATGTGTTATTAAAAAATTTACCATTAGTTAAAAAAAATCTTGGATATGTAAAAGATTTGGGAATTAGTACATATAAAGAAATATTTATTAATTATCCAGATATGTTTTTAATGGATGCTAGCAATTTTTCTGATATGTTTGCAAAATACAATACTGAAGAATTAATAGAAAAATTGAATTCTAACTTTAAAATGGTTGAATATCTATAAAATAAAAAATGGAATGTATTAAACATTCCGTTTTATTTTTTCAATCTATAAACGTTTATTTCAGGTCTATTTAGGAATCTAAAATGTATTCTTTCAGTTCCTAAACCACCAGTTATATAAATTTCGGTATTGTTGATAACATAATGATTATCAACATAGTTTCTAGCGCCATCTTTTTTTAGAATACCCCCAATAAAAGGCAGTCTTATTTGCCCATTTAAGGAATGACCAGCTAATACTAAATCAACATTATTATTAGCAATACTATCTATATAATCTGGATAATGGGTTATAACTAAATTGAATGTTGGATTAATTCCTTCCTCATTATCAAATAATTCTTTTGGATAATTGGTATCTGTTATACCAATTATTTTGATTGGATTAATACTTTTATTAAATAAATAATTATATTCATTATTTAAAATTATAAAACCACTTTGCTCCATTATTTCGATATACGTATCTAATGCTTTTTTATCATTATCTCCGATAACAGCATATTTATAATAATTAGTTTTAATACTTTTTAAAATATTTAATATTTTTTCTTTATTATTTGTATAATTATTTTTTGTAAGATCACCAGTAAACACAACTATATCTGGGGATAATTCATTGATAGTTTTAGCAACATTACTTAAATTATTAATATCTTCATCACTATCAATTAAAGAGTCGGAAAACTGAACTATGGTAAATCCATTGAATGATTCTGGTATCTCATGACTTGTAATTTGATACTGCGATATTTTAAACCCATGAGTATTAATAAAATATCCACAAATGAATAATAAAAATACAAGAATAATGGCTCCAATGATAATCTTTTTCATATTTATAATCTTCCTCTAAAATAATAATAACATAAATGCCATTACTAAGCAATTTTAAAGTTGAAATACTATATTTTTTATGCTACAATACATACAGGCAGGTGTTTGTTTTGAAAACTATTAAATTGTTAGTTTTAATTTTAGTTAGCTACTTTGTTTTTGCACCATTTGTTAATGCTGCGTGTGATGCAGCAAAAAAGGTACAGATGGATAGTGATATCTCTAGTATCAAAGTTAATTATGAAATACTAAGGGAGGAATACACCGGAAGATCAGATGTATCAACTGGTGATGAGGATGAAATATTCTATAGCGATGCTATACAGATTAATATTATTAATATGACGGATGATTTTGTTGTAGAAGTTTCAAGTGACTATGATAAAAAAACCCAAAAGTATACGTATAAAGATGCTAAGGATGGGATAATATCATTTAGGTCACCAACAAAGAAAGAAATTGTTAATTACGTATTTAAGATTAAATCAGTTGCAAAAGATGGTTGTAGAGCTGAAGAAGTAACTAGGACATTATATTTTAAACAACCAAGGTATAATTATCTTTCAGACTATGCAATTTGTGAGCAAATACCAGAATACTATTTGTGTGAAAGATATGTAGATTTCTATAATGATGTAGAAATTGGTGATTTCTTTGAAAAAGCAAATAATGCTATAGCAAAAAAGAACAAACAAAAAGAAGAGGAAGAAAAAGCTAATAGAAAATGGTATGAAAAAATAACCGATTATATTAGTGAAAATAAAACAAAATTTATAATTACAGGGGGAATACTATTAGTTGCAGTTGGTACTGTAACAACAGTATATGTAATTAAACGTAGGAGAGATGTAATATGAAAAAAATAACTAAAATATTATTAATTATTCTTGCCTTCTTTCTTATAAATATTAATGTTTATGCCGAGGAAGAAGAGGAAGAAGAAACAGTACAAAATGATTCATACACAGTTAATCAAGTGTCTTGGTCAAAGGACAAGAACAATACTGGATTGGCCGATCATTATTCTAACAAAAATAATGCAAATGATAACTCACTTGGTATAGGCTATTCTGGAATAAAAGTTTCCGGAGCTGCTGTCACAGGAGGGGTAGCTAGTGTATTTAAATATGTATTAACAAGTAATACTACTGGTGATACTATCTTAGGCTATTGTGTGAGTCCAGAAAGATCTATACCAACTGATATAGCATTTGATAGTAAAACTGACTTGGTTGGTAGAAGAGCTGGAATGGAAAAAATGGATGCTGCATATGCTGCCATAATAAGTGCAGGATGTAATAATAAAGACTGTGAGTTTGAAGACTATGCAGCTACAAGTTATGCTTTAAGAGCAGTAACATATATGTTTTCCGGTGGACAAGCTATTGATGGAACCAAATCTGCAAAAGCTTTCACTTGTGCTATTTATAATGAAGCAATAAAATGGGTATCATCAGAACCAGATACTGTTAGTGCCTTAAAAGAACTAAATCCAAATTATGATGTATTACCATCAACATGCAATGATGCTGATGTTTTAGAATATAGTGCATCAGGAGATGGTGCTGCTGCTTTAAACAAAGCAAAATCATTGTTTATTGAAGGTGTTAATGCTGCCTTTGATGTTTTAGCAACCAGTGACTCTGCAAAAGGCAATGTAAGTATTAGTTTATCACCAGAAATTACTGACGTTTCTCCAGAAAATACGACTGAAAAGTCTAGTGAATTAAAAACTTACGATGTAGATGTTGTAATTACTGTTGAAGATATACCGGCAAAACGTGGTGAAGATGGAGAACTAAAAAATAAAATTAATATTAAAGATATAGAATGTGAAAGCTGCGATAAGTATGGAATTACTTTTGATAAAATAAAGAATGCAGATTCAGGTGAAGTAATAACAGAAGATACGAATCTTCTTGAATTATTAACTGAAAATAGCGGATATTTTAATAGCGAAATTCATTTGAGAGTAAGTTTTACTAGAAGTGATGATTCAGAATGTGTTCCTCAAATACCATTTACTATTGATTATTCATATTCTTTACCAAAAATTAAAAGCGACTATACAATCGGTTACTTAACAAAATCAAGTACACCAGGATCAACAGAACCAGATCCAGATGATGATCAACATTTTATAACAGTCGATCCTACGAATGATGAAAAAAGTGAAGATACAAATGTTGAAATGGAAGATGGAAAAATCGTTTTCGAAGGAGACATAACTGGTATCATTACTTGTACTGAACCAGATCCTGAAGAAGAACCACCAAAATGTGATGAACCAACTGCATTTATTAATCCAGATTGTCATACAGATGGAATTCTTGAAGTATATGCACCAAAGAACGTTAAAGATTGTGTTTTAGAAAAAAGTGATGATACAACTAAGAATAAATATGAACTACTATCTAGCAAAGGTGGATTATCAAATAAATATTGTTCTGTATATTGTAAAGAAGATTATAATTCAATTTACTTACAAAATTCTATAAACGAAGTAAGTTGTGGTAGTGGATTCCAAATTCATGCTCAAATTAATGGAACAAAGATGTGTTACACAGCTGGAAAAGGAACTGCAGGAAAGTCAGGTAACGATAAATATCAAATTAATATTCAACAATTTGCTCAAGATATTTATAATGCTCAAAAAACAATGATTGAGGCTTATAATGCTTATAGACGCAATAAAGCGGGATATGATCACATAAAAGGTTGGCAAGGCGATTGTTGTGCATGTACTGGTTCACCAAAACGTACAGGTTGGGAAGTAGTAGGTGGAAACTTTACTAGGTATGAAATTGTTGAAGAATTAGTATATGCTGAAGATAAACCAAAATATGGAATTAAGCAATTAATGGTTAAAGCTGTACCAGATAATAATGGAGATTCAGACTATGGTAAAGCAACACCATGCCAAACTCAAAAGGTATGTGCTCCTAACTTAGTAACTGGCCAAGTTGTTTGCGGTATTGTGTGTGTAGCTGATGGTGTTTGCCAAAATTCTAAATTAACAGCAGCTGAAAAAAAAGCTCAATATAAGCAAGCATACGAAGCTGCTTTAGAGGTAATGCATGCAGCTTATAGGCAATATGAAGAAAGCGTCAAACAAATTCTTGATTGTACATTATCATGGACTAATGAATATGACTTCTTAAGTCAAGCTATAATCAAGTATTACTATAATGAACATCAAGGAGAAGACGAATATTATACACCATATTATGATATCATTAGAGAAAATAAAAGTGATGATGAAATAACACTAGAAGTAATTAATGATCCTAATTATACTTATTCAAACTATGAAGAAAGATATTGGTTCAATGATGGTGTTTTAGGTAATGGTGTAGATGACTTATACAAAGATGGTGGAACAACTGATTTAAGTAGTGTAATTCGTGAATATTCATTTGCAGTTTGTGATGAAAATAAAGGTTGTAGTAATCCAAAAGTTAATATTTCTCGTGCTGCCTTTGTTAGAAAAAATTTAAATCATGTTAAATCATACCAAGTACCTACCCAATTCTATGATATTGGAAGTACATATAGTAAGATACAATACAAAGAACTTGAAGTTACAGATCCATATGAAGGTATACCACTAGAAAATGAATTACCAGTTACTTTTAATGCATGTACTGGTGGAGAATTTGATTTAATAATTGAAAATCTAGGTGAATATTATGATGGAGATCAATATGGTCGTTTGATAGACTGTCAAGCTTATGATGACAATGGTATGTTTAAGTGTGATCCAAATACAGAAATTGTAGTATCTGCATATCAAGAAAAAGAAGGCAAAGAGGCGTTTACTGGTCGATATGTTTGTGATTACAATACTGATTGTGATTGCGAAGGCCAAGGCACTGAATGTGACATGAGTTACGGTGGTACTTACTACATGACAAATGAAAATTGTGGTGAGGTTGAAATCGCATGTTGCGACATTTATGCAGCATCATATGACCGTGATACTGCCCTTGCTAAAGGTAATAAATATATTTGTACATATAATGATACAATGTATGATAATTATTTAGATGCTAAAGCGGCATGTACTGAAATTATTGATGCTAATAAAAAGTACAGGTGTCCAAATGGAGATATAATTACATCTACTGAATGTACAATGACTGCTGTCGATCTTGAAAATTCTTCTGAAAAAGGTTGTGCTGATGCTAATTATCATATTAAAAAGACACCTTTAGGTGCAATTTGCGTTGCTGAACCTATTGAAGATTTAAGTACTTGTACAGATGGATATCGTAATATAGGTAATGGTAGATGTGAAAGACTACATGATATTAATGCAACTAATGGTTTATCTGATATAGCTGTTGGTACAATTATAGGGGAATGTGAAACAGTTGATGGTGGCAAGATTAGCTATGCAGAAATAAGTAAAAAATATACTTGTGAAACTAAAGCGTGTGATACCAGTAAAGGAGGTATTTATAAGCAAAAGAATACCACTGATCCAAATATTAAATACGATTGTATTAATATGGCGTGTTGCACGGATGATGTATGTATTCATAAAGAAGATGGTGTTGATAAATATTATCTAAAATCCAAATTAACTAAAGCAAAAGAAAATGATAAAGATTGCGAATATATAGAAAAAGAACATTGTGAAGTTAAACCTAACAATATAAATTACTATTATTATAGTGAAAGTTTAGAGAAAAATATTTGTGTACCAGCATGTGAAGATTATGATGGTACATATCTTGATAGTGCTGGTAAGGCATACCCAAGTGGTTTAGGATTGAAAACAATAGCATCAAGTGGTAAAACAAAATCACAATTATGTCCTACTCCTACAGATGATGAATGCTTAGAAACATATAAAGGAACATATGCATTTGAACAAAATGGCAAGTTTACATGTCCTAGTATCAAATGTTGTTATGCTGGAGATGGTAATTATCAAAAATGTTTAGATTCAAATGACGGTGAATATAATTACAATAGTTTCTCTGAAGGTCCTCTTACACAAAGTCGAGTTAAAGAACTATGTGGCGGTGGTAATGGTGTTTGTGATAATGAGAAGAATTTCATTGACTACTACTATTATGAGTCAAGCTTAAAAAAGAATATTTGTGTACCAGCATGTGAAGATTCAGGAAAACTATACGCCCTAGACGGAACAGTATATTCAAATAGTTTAGGATTACAAACAGTAGCATCAAGCGGTAAAACAAAAGCACAATTATGTCCTGATATTCCAAATGAATGTTTAGAAAAATATGAAGGAACGTATGCATTTACAATAGATGGTAAGGTAACATGTCCTGAGATTAAGTGTTGTTATGATAGTGATAATACATATAAACCATGTTGGGATAAAGATGAAAAAATAATATATGATTTTAACAGTTTGAATGGACCTCTTACAGATAGTGAAAAAGAAAATGTTTGTGGTGATACTTGTAAAACTAAATATTCAGGATATTACTACGAAGCTAGTAGAGGAGCCGGAAATTATGAGTGTTACAATATAGAATGTTGTACCGACAATTTAGGAAATGAAAATATTTGTAAGACAAATAATGGTGGTCAAAAGTTTAGAAAAGATCTTACTAAAGTTACTAATTATGAAACTCAATGTCAATCATCAGTTTGTGTAGAAGATGATTATAAAGGTACATATAGATATGAGAATACAACAACTTGTTTTGATGTTAAGTGCTGTGATGAAAAAACTGGATTATGTGAAGCAGTAGCTGGTAATAAGGTTGATAAAAACACTATTGTAAAAGTTACAAACAAAGAAACTGAATGTAAAAACATAGATACATGTTCAGATGAATACGGTGGAAGATATGCGATTCCTAAGTGTGAGGGTGAATGTTTGGAATGTGTAGAAATTAAGTGTTGTGAATCAAATAAAGCCAATGCAATTTGTCACGATGCAGCTGGTAACACTTATAACAGAAGTGGTATCACATACATTGGTGATGATGGAACTTGTCAACCAAGTTGTCCAGATGATTGTGGTGGTGATTGTACACCTGGTGATGAAGATTGTCCGGATCCAGATTGTCCAAAATGTAAAATTAAGTGTGGACCTGATGGATGTATAATTGTTACAACTGAAGATGAATGTCCATTATGTGATTTCAAATGTTTCAATTGTATCTTTAATAATGGATCATTCAATTTAACAACAAAACAAATATCAACAACAGTTATGAATGATATTGCTAAAAATAGTGGTAGTACTGAACCTGGTGAGGAAGGAAACGCTGCTAACCGTCAATATGGATATAACTGGATTACTAGTAGTCATTTATCTGAATTAAATGTTCCAGATGAATTAAAAGAAAAGATGGCACGTATTACTGATAAAGCAACAGAAACAATTACTCAAATTGGTGAAGCAGGAGAAACCATCTATGGAGAAAAAGATGCAGATTCATCAGCATTAAACTTCAGTATAGAAATGACACCTGGAATTACAGACTATTTAAGAAATTATAATAGAGAACACATTGACGATGGTGGATATGGTAATGAATCACTTAAATGCTATCATGAAATGGAAGATGACAAAGTAAAATATCAATATATCTATTGCTTTAGTGAAGTAATTGATGAATTAACTGAAAAATATGGTAATAAAGTCACAATTAGTGACAAAAGAGTAGTTGGTGAAGACTCAAGAAAAGCCAATGCTAACTCAAAGAATTATTGGGAATTATGGGACGAAAAAGTCTATAGTGAAAATGCTATAGGTGGACCTGCATGGCGTTAAAAAAAACTTATACCGATATAGGATTCTATATCGGTATAAGTACATTATTTATAGGAGGATAAAATGGGATCAATTAAAAAATTTTTTACAAATAAAACTACTATAACCTTTGTTGGTGTTATTCTAGGTATTATTGTTTTAGTAGGTGGCTATTTTTTTAGAGTTAATAAATCTTTAAGTGATGTTAAAATACCAATTGCTAAAAGAACTTTGAATGCTACTGAAGTAATAACTTCTGCAGATATAGAGTATGTAAAAGTTAATCCTGAGTTTTATAATACCTTAGATGTTTATACACAATACGAGATTAATGATTTAGTAAATAAATATGTTAGTGTTGGAACATCTATTCCTAAAGGTAGTGTATTCTTTAAGAGCAGTGTTGTTGCAAAGAAGGAGTTACCAAATTCAATATTTGATAATATTGATGATAAGAATACAATCTACCAATTAGGTGTTGATGAAAAGACAACAATTGCTGATTCAATTCGTCCTGGAGATAGAATTGATTTAATATTAACAACAACAGTTAATGGAAAATTAGTTAACCAAGCATTGATTTCTAATATTGAAGTTTTAGTAGTTAGGGATAAACTAGGTAATAATGTATTTGATGAAGCAACACCAACTAAATCATCTTGGTTATTATTCTCTGTTCCTATTTGTACCTATCGTCTTTTAAAATATGTGGAATTTCAATCAAATTTAAAAATATATCCACTTCCAAGTAATAACTATAAACTAAATCCTGGTGAAACAGAATTTGGAAGTTCGGAATTAACTAAATTAATTACGGATAATACTATTAGAATGAAAGGGGAACTTGATGAATATGAATGTAACTTCTAAGATTAAGTCATTATTATTAAATAAAAATATGGTAGTAGTATTATCAGTTTTTGCTGGAATAATAGTATTATGGTACATCTATAACAATAGAATAAATAGTGTTATTAAACCAAAAATGGTTCCAGTAGCAAATCGTGATATTTTGGAAAAAGAGAAAATATTATCCGGGGATATAACACTAGTTGAAATTAATACTGCATATGTAAAAAAAGCTAATATTCTTACAACAGCTGGTGCTGTTACCAATAAGTATGTTGCTAATGGAACATCAATTAAAGCTGGATCCCCGTTTTATAGAGAACAAGTAGTTGATAAAGCGGATTTAAGTGAAAGAGATTTAGAGGATATTCCTGAAGGATATACACTTTACTACTTACCAGTAAGTTTTGAAAGTACATATGCAAATTCAATTTATCCAGGGGATAGAATTGACTTGTGGATTAAACTTAAAAATGAATATACCGAAAATAAATGGGTATATGAACCATTCATTAAAAGTATCGAAGTTATGTATGTTAAAGATTCAACTTACAAATATAATGTTTTTGATGGTAGTGGTAAAAGAATCCCAGCGTATTTAGTATTTGCTGTTTTAAAAGATGCTAATAATACTTATGAAGATGGGTTTGATGCTATGTTAAGAGCAATTGAAAGATTGAATAGCGTTGGAGCTAACATAGATTTATATCCAGTTCCTAGAAACAAGATGTACACTGATTTACAAGAAGAAACAGCATATGTTAATGATAGGATAAAGTCAATTGTAAAACAATATATAAGAACATATTAATAAATTGAGGTGACTAGTTGTGAATGATGCAATATTTTCACAAATTGATTTTGGGCCTTTAAAAGAGTTTTTGGATGAAGATAATATCACCGACGTTTCTTATTCAAATGGTGGTCAAGTATGGCTAAAAACTCTTGATAAAGGTGTATATAGGGTAGAGAGACCTGAAATAAATAACGCTTTGATGGAAAAGCTTGCTTTTCAATGCTCAAATGTTATGGGTAAGACGTTTAATATGGCCCATCCTTTTTTGGATGCTGAATCTGCTGAATTACGTCTTAACTTTGTTCATGAGTCTATCGCTACGAATGGTATCTGTTGCCTAATTCGTAAAACACCTGCCAAAATCCGTCTTAATAAAGATAAATTAATTAATGAAAAATATATAACTGAAGAATTACATGAATTTTTAATGACTTGTGTTGAAGGTCACTGCAATATTATTGTTAGTGGAGAAACTGGTAGTGGTAAAACTGAGTTAGTTAAGTACTTAGCAAGTCATACTAAAGAAAATGAAAAAATAATTACTATTGAAGATACACTAGAACTACACTTGGATAGAATATTTCCTCATCGTGATATAGTAGCGATGAAAACAAATAATATTGCTTCTTATTCAGATGTTCTTGTTACATGTATGCGTCAGAACCCAAGATGGATTTTACTATCCGAGGTTCGTTCTGCTGAAGCAGTTACAGCTGTCCGTAACTCAATATCATCAGGACACAATATTATTTCAACAATCCACTCAGATAAAGCTGCAAATATACCAATGCGTCTTTATAGTTTGCTTGAAAATAGCCAAGATATTGATCAATTCTTAAAATCTATTCATAGATATGTTCAAATAGGTATTCATGTTAAAGGTTATATGAGTGCTGAATTAAATAGATTTCAACGGGAAATTATTGAAGTTGTAGAGTTTTATGTAGATGATCAAAATGTTGCAAGAAGTAATACTATTTTTAAAAAAAGTTTAGATGGTAAGTATATATTTAATAATCCAACTAAGTATTTGATTGATTATTTGGGAGTTCAAGGAGTACGTATTAAAGAAGATTATTTTGTTAAATCTACAGGAAATAATGAAGAAGTAGCTAATGTTAATGAAGAATTAATTGAAAGTTTATAGGAGGGAAGAAATATGAAAACTTTACCTGAATTATTGTTATTATTTGGAATTGCTATTGTAACTATGATTGCTAGAAAGAATAATGGTGAAAAAGTATATCAAGAGATTTCTGAAAAAGCTAGTAATACATATAATAAAGTAGTACCATATTCTTATAAATTAGTTCAAGAAAAAGTAAAAGAATTAGGTCAATCATTTTCAGCAAGACAATACATAACATATATTGCTATAATTGGTGGTTTTGCCTTTGGTATTGGATACTTTTATTTCTATTCCTTAATTGTTGCTGGAATATATGCTGTTATAGCAATTGCATTTGTACCATATATCTTTTATTTAAAGGCTCAAAGAATATATAGTGAATATATCTTTGAACAAATACAAACTTATACAACCAACGTTATTATGGAATTTAATACAACCCAAAGTTTTGTTAAAGCTCTTGAAGGAGTTTGCAAATCAGGAATATTGGAAGAACCTGTATTGAGTGATGCTAAAAAGATGATTGAAATGTCTTATCAAAATGGTACTATTGATGAATCAATCGAATATTTTAATCAAAAATATCCATTTTATATGGTAAAGAATATGCATCAATTATTCTTACAAATTACTAAAGAGGGTGCAAGAGATTCTGGTCAATCACTTGAAAATATGTCTTTAGATATTGATGCCTTAGTTGAAGGTGTATATCGTGACCAAATGGATCGTAATAATTTCCATGGTAGATTTATTCGATTCAGTATGATTTTGTATTCATTAATTGTCGTATTACGTTTCATGTTAGGGGAAGAAAATTATATTGAAATGGTAGATTTATTTTATGTTAGAATAATCCTCCATGCAGTAGTAATAATAGATGCTTATTTCTTACTAAATGGTGAGAAATACTATAATGAAGATGTGGGGGTAGAATAATGCAATTAGAGATTATAGTTATTGCTGTAATAGTATTTGGTATTATGACTGTTACAGGTCAATTAAGTATTACCCAATTAATTAGTGATAATCAATCAATATTCTTAAAATTAAAGGAAAAAGACTGGGATTTCTTTGTAAGAGCTAAATATGGTAATAATATGAATCCAGATGTTTTATTCTTTAAAAGAATAAGAGATGGTTTAGTAGTAATATTCGGTTTATTATTGATACTATTTACTAAATTAAACTCTATTTTGGTATTAATGATAATTGTTGCGGGCTTTTTAGTATTTAAAATGGGTTATAGTGATATTAAAAAGTATTATAAAAGACATATAGCAACAATTGATTCAATGCTACCACATTATTTAAAAAGTATAGAAATATTAATTCAACACTATACTGTTCCAGTAGCAATTGGTAAATCAATGAATGATGCTCCAGAAGTATTTAGAGATGGATTACAAGATATGATTGATTCAATCAATGCTGGTGATGATACAATTGAACCATATATGGAATTTGCTAGAAAATATCCAGTTCGTGATTCCATGCGTATGATGCGTTTGTTATATCGTTTAAGTTTAGGTAGACAAGAAAGAAAACAAGAACAAATTTTAACATTTTCAAGATCTATATCAAACCTACAACAAAAGGCTAGAGAAACAAGATATAAGAATCGTCTAGAAAAGATGGAAAGTAAAACAATGAGCATGTTAATAACTACTGGTTTAGGACTAATGGTTTTGCTTATTATAGCTGTTATGAAGATGATGAATGTCTAGTTTACACTTTTTGTTGAAATAATTGTTGATATTTAGATTATTATTAGTTATAATAAAATTGTAATAAAGTAAAGGAGGAATTATTATATGAAAGAAGCAACTGGTGAATTGAATATGACCGTTATTGCCGTTGTTGCAATTGCTGCAGTAGGTGCATTCTTCTATGCATTTGTATGGCCAGCAATCCAAAACAGATTGGAGGCTAACACAATTTGTTCAACAGCAAGTCCAGGTTTTGAACAAGGAACATCTGGAAAAGAAGGATATATTAAGTGTGAAACAGCAAAAGCAGGTGCAAACAAGTATAAGTGTGATTATTACCAAAATGGTAAATCAGGAAATGTTACTTGTCAATTTAATGATGCTAATAAATAATAGTATTTAATATAATAGAAGGTGAGTTATGAGAGAGGCTACGACAGAGGTTTCTTTATTAGTAATAGTTGCGATATCTGTGGCCATCATGATGGCCTTCTTTTTTGGTGTCATTTGGCCCCATATAAGAAATAATTACCAAAGAGAAGCTAATTGTAAAAATGCCATTTGTGATTGTCGTGATGCCAAGAGCAACGACTATATGTGCAAATGTTGGGCTTCTTTAGAAGATAAAGAAACTAATAGTAATAGTTTTACTTGTGCATGGGAGGGATAATTTATGCGTGAGGGAATAAGCGTAACAGCTATTTTTCAAATAGTAATAATATTCATATTGTTATTTACTGCTATTATGGCAATGACAATAAATAATTCAAATGCATTCAGTGTTAAAGATAAAATTATTAATGCCATTGAAGAGAATAATGGTATAGTAGCCTTTGATACTGGTAGTCCACTTGATGATAGAATCGTAAAACCTATGCAAGAAGCATCTTATCGTATAACTGGAAAGTGTCCAAAAGGGGAAGGCTATGTAGGATATGATCGTGATGGTAGACCTGTTGGTTCTGATAGTAAAGCATCAGTGTGTATCAGAAAGGTAATTGTAAATGATACAATTGATGAAATATATAATAGAAAATACAACTCTGGAACTAAAACTGTTTTAGTAGGTGATTTCTATAGCGGATATTATTATCAAGTAATTATGTATTATCAATTAGAAATGCCAATTATAAATGGAATATATAATCTTCAAACAAAAGGGGATACTAAAATATTCTATGAAAAGAGATCTGGAATAGGCACAAAGGTTGGTGCTTAGATGAAAGAAACCACTTCTACAATGTGGACATTTCAAATGATTATTGTGTTCATGTTGATTTTTGCTGCTTTTTTGGCACTAATATTAGTTTATTCAAAAGCCTTTTCAATTAAGAATAGGTTTTTGTCCATTATAGAAAAATATGATGGAATTACTCAAGAATCATTATTAATTATGAACAATTATGCTAAGAGTCATAATTATAAAGCTAAAGCTCATTGCCCTGGAGATAGGGATAAAACTTGGTATGGAGTAAATGTCGAAGATAATTCATATGAAGTATCTGATGATAATAAATATTATAGTTATTGTTTTTCTCAAGAACGTGATGCAAGAGGATTAATTTATTATAATATTGTTGTTTTCTATCGTTTTAATTTACCGGTTCTAAATTCATTAGGTGGATATAGAATTGATGGAAGATCTACAAGTTTCAGAGTAGCAGCTAATCAAATAGTTTAATTAACGGAGGAATAAAAATGAACGTAATTGTATCTAATAAATATCAATCATTATTAGCTACGCTGGATATTGATGTTATTAAAACCATCAATGGCGTTTTTACTGTTGATGAATTAGTAGCTCAATTTTCTAATTTTTACTATAATAAAATAATAATTGATATAACTGCTATTAAAGATTATGAAGATATTAATACAATTCAAACATTATCTGTTAATTTGGATATGTCTAAAAGTATTATTCTTTTAGATGACAATCCTGTTGTAAATTCTCCAGTATATATATCTCAATTAATATCAATGGGTATATATAATTTTACTAATGATGCTAATGTAATTAAATTTTTAATAGATAATCCTAATACTTATAAGGATGTAGCTGGTTATCATAATGTAACTGGTTTTAAAAAATCACCTCTTAATGAGTATAGAGAGGATAATTCAGTTGGTAAAATTGGACAAAAAGTGTTAGGGGTTGTTAATGTTACTGATCATGCCGGAGCTACAACATTAACATATTTAATGAAGATTCATTTAGATTCATACTACAGAGTTAAAGCTGTAGAATTAGATAAAAATGATTTTGATTATTTTGATGATCGAACTTTAGATAGTATATCAAGTATGAATTTAGGTGACTATATATCAAATAATAAGGATGCAGATGTAATTTTAGTTGATTTAAATGGTAATAATTCATTAGAATATTGTACAGATGTTATTTATTTGATTGAGCCAGGATTGATTCAGTTAAATAGACTAGTTAGTAAAAATAGTAGTATATTTGAAGAATTATATGGTAAAAAGGTAATCATTAACAAGAGTATTTTAAGTGAAAAAGATTTACAAGATTTTGAAAAGGAAAGTGGAGTGGTTCCTTTTTATAACATTCCATATGTTGATGATAAACAAAATGATTTAACGGTGATTAATGCCCTATTAGAAGCTTTAGGATTCAGCAGAATAGATGCTGGCAATAGCGGGGGATTGTTTACTATATTTAAATAGGAGGTTTTAAGATGGGATTTTGTACAAAAGCTGGTTCAATTATGCAGATTGTTGGCTATGTATTATTGGTAATTAAAATAGTAGTTCCTATACTAATTATTATTCTTGGATCAATTGATTTAGCAAAAGCTGTAACATCGGGTGAAGAAAAAGATGTAAAAGAAAATGCTACGAAATTATTTAAAAGGATACTAATTGGCATGGTAATATTCTTTTTACCTAGTATAGTTAGAGCCTTATATTTTAGTTTAACACAAGATAATGATAATTCTGGATTTAAAAATGATGTATCAAAATGCATAGTATGTATTACGTCTCCAAGTCAATGTGACACATCTTATGAAGGTGAAATATTAAAGTAAACTAGATAATAGTTTATTTTTTTTTACTAAACAATTATTTTACATATTGAATGTATACATAAATGAGTTAGATTTGACATTTTTTTTAAATTGTGGTAAAATATCAAACGTCTTAAGGGAATAGTTTCCATAGTAAAGGGGGTACTTAAAATGTACGAAGAAGGAAATAGACGTTTAAGTTTCAATTGGTTAACACTATTAATCAAACTTGTTATTTTAGTCATTGTTGTTTTCTTAGCCTGCTGGATTTTTGTTAAAGTCCTAAATAACAAAAATTCTAGTACTGACAACAAGACTACTACCAGTGCAGAATATGTAAATAATATGGCTGCGATGAAAAATGCCGCATCCGATTATTTTACAGGTTCAAGATTGCCTGAGAGAGTGGGTGAATCTGAGAGAATATCATTGTCACAAATGATCAATCAAAAATTATTGATTGACTTCACTGAAGATGGAGAAAAATGTGACGTTAACTCTAGTTATGCTCAAGCTACTAAAACAGCTGATGGTAATTATGCTTTAAAAGTTAACTTGGATTGTGAGCCAAAACATGACTTTATCGTTACTACGATAGAAAGAAATACTGTAATTCCAGTAGTTAATCAAGATTGTTCAAATTGTACAAATACTTCTACTGAAACTCCAAGTAATTCTAGTTCAAATTCAAGTACAAGTTCTAGTACAAATTCTAGTTCATCATCTAAATCTAGTTCAACTAAATCAAGTAGTACTAAAACGAGTAGTAATACTGCCAAAACAGCTTCAAAGACAAATAAAACAAATAATAGTAGCAGTACAACTACTAAGACTCAAAATGTTCAAACTATTATAATTAAGAATATATATGAATATAGACTTAATTGTGGTAATTGTCGTACTGATGTTGTTGTAGGATTTGATTCAAATGGTGGATCTGCTGTTCCAACACAACTTGTTAGTTATAATAGTTATGCATCTAGACCAACTGATCCAACAAGAGATGGCTATACTTTTGTTGAATGGCAATTAGATGGTAATACTTTTGATTTTAATACAAAAGTAACAAAAAATATTATTTTAAAGGCCGTATGGCAAGAAGCACCAAAGAGTTATTATAGTGTAATATTTAACTCAAATGGTGGTAGTTATGTAGACAGTCAAATTGTTCGTGAAGGATATAGTGCTGTTAGACCTGAAAATCCAGTAAGAGAAGGTTATGTCTTTGTAGACTGGCAATTAGATGGTTATTCATACAATTTTAATGATGCAGTATATTCAAATATCGTATTGGTAGCTGTATGGAAAGAAGCTCCAAAAACTAATTTTGTAGTAACATTTGATTCAAGAGGAGGCTCTCCAGTAGCTAGTCAAGTTGTTCCATCTGGTAGTGTAGCAACTAGACCAGAAGATCCAACTAGATCTGGTTATATCTTTATGGAATGGCAACTTGATTCTAGATACTATAATTTTGATACAAAAGTTACATCTGATATAACATTAGTAGCTGTATGGAAAGAAGTACCAAAGAATAATTATGTAGTATCATTCAATAGTAATGGTGGATCTGCTGTTACTAGACAAATAGTTACAGAAGGTAGTGTAGCAACAAAACCAGCTAATCCAACAAGAAATGGATATACATTCGTAGAATGGAGATTAAATGGTAAAGCATATAATTTCAGTACTAAAGTATATTCTGATATTGTTTTAGATGCTGTATGGAATGAAATTCCAAAACCTGAATATATCGTAACATTTGATTCTAATGGAGGATCTGCAGTTGCAAGACAAATTGTAACAGAGGGTGATTTAGCAACAAAACCAGCTAATCCAACAAAGACTGGATATGTCTTCGTAGAATGGCAATTAAATGGTAGTGCTTATAACTTTAATACTAAGGTAACTAAGAGTATAACATTAGTGGCTGTATGGAAAGAAGTACCAAAGAATAGTTATGTAGTAACATTTGATTCAAAAGGTGGAAGTGTTGTAAAAGCTCAAGTTGTAACAGAAGGTGGAGTAGCAACAAAACCAGCTAATCCAACAAAGAGTGGATATACATTCGTAGAATGGCAATTTAATGGAAGTACATATAATTTTAGTACTAAATTATATTCTGATATAACATTAACTGCTGTATGGAAAGCAGTACCAAAGAATAATTATACAGTAACATTTAATAGTAATGGTGGTTCATCAGTAGCTAGTCAAACAGTAACAGAAGGTGGAGTAGCAACAAAACCAGCAAATCCAACAAGAAGCGGATATACATTCGTAGAATGGAGATTAAATGGAAGTGCTTACAACTTCAGTACAAAAGTAACGTCAAATATAACATTAATAGCTGCATGGAAAGAAGTACCAAAAAATAAATATACAGTAACATTTGATAGTAATGGTGGTTCATCAGTAGCTAGTCAAACAGTAACAGAAGGTGGAGTAGCAACAAAACCAGCTAATCCAACAAGAAGCGGATATACATTTGTAGAATGGCAACTAAATGGTAAAGCATATAACTTTAGTACTAAAGTAACATCTAATATTACTTTGAAAGCTGTATGGGATTCTAACACAACTAGATACTATAGATTAGTTAGTTATTCAGATTGGATGGATGGTTATTCATCTGCTAAAAATGCTGAAAATAGAAGTACAACAGTAACAACATATAATTATTGTGAACAAACAACAAAGACTTATTACTCAGTATCATATGTTACTTCTACTGCTTCAGCAAAAACATATCAATATGAGTTCCAATTCTTAGATTTAGACCCAGCTGATGTTATTGCATCTTCAGTTAAGTTAGTATCTTCAAGTAAAGATTACTTTAATAGATCTACTGCAACTGATTATAATAACTATCGTGCTGAAAAAGATAGATTCGCCGTTTATATGACTGGAAATAGTGGTTCTCGTGAAGTTGAGCCAACAACAGCTTATACATTTAGTAGATCTGCTTTAGGAAGTTCAAACTTTACATTTGGTGTTGGTGGATTATTCTTACAAAGTGGTATTTATAGATCAACAATCACAATTAATTATAAGAATGGTACAGGAGTTACTCCATATACTTCATCAAATTCAAATATTACTGATCCATTATTCTTTGTACCAATTAAGTTTGATATTAAGTATGCTGCTAAAGATGATTGTGTTCGTGATACAGTTAACCATGCATCAAGATATACCGATGCAATAGTAACCGATCCAAGAACTGAAGAAGTTTGGGAACATAGGAATATCAACTACAAGTGGAGTACAAACAAGAATTTATCTGGCTGGACTTGGACAGGAGAATATGAAGATAGATAGTAGACACAAAAAGTGTCTACTTTTCTTTTATTCGTTGACATTTTAATTTATATAGGGTAAAATAAAAGAGAAAAAGGAGGAGTAATTATGTATATGCATTTATTTGAAGGTGAGGAGACAGCTGCTTTAACAAATTTTTGTGCAGAAAGTGCTGATATTTGGCAAATAGTTGGATATTTTCTATTAGTATTTAAAATTGTTATACCAATTATCATTATTATTTTAGGTATGATTGATTTAGGAAAGGCAGTAGTATCAAGCGATGAAAAAGCTATTCAAAAATCTGCAAAGACATTATTGATTCGTGTTTTAGCTGGTATTTTGATTTTCTTTGTTCCTACAATTGTTGGCCTAATATTTGGTTTAGTTACTAACTTTAATAATGAAGTAAAAACAAAATGGGAAATTTGCAAATCTTGCGTTGTTTCACCAACTAGTGGTACATGTAAAAATGCTGTAGCAGCTAAGGGTGGATCACAAAATAATTCGAATCCAGATTAGTGATACATATCACCGTGAAGGTTAAAAATGTTCTCGATAGAGAACTTTTTTTATTGTATTAATTTAACAAATTATGATAGAATAATTAATGCAAATGAGGGTGATATTATGAATAATGATAAGATTATAATAAAGGGTGCAAGAGAGAATAACTTAAAGAATATTAATATTGAAATACCTAAGAATAAATTAGTAGTTATGACTGGAGTATCTGGTTCAGGTAAAAGTAGTTTAGCATTTGATACTATTTATGCTGAGGGTCAAAGAAGATATGTTGAGAGTTTATCTGCGTATGCTCGTCAATTTATTGGAGTCAACGAAAAGCCAGATGTTGATTCTATCGAAGGTTTAAGTCCATCAATATCAATTGATCAAAAATCAACCAATAAAAATCCACGTTCAACAGTAGGTACTATTACCGAAATATATGATTATTTACGTCTTTTATTTGCTCGAATAGGTACTCCATATTGCCCTAATCATAATATACCTATTACAAGTCAAAGTATTGAAGAAATGACAAATAAAGTGATGGAATATAATGGAAAAACAGTTACTATATTAGCTCCAATTGTTCATGGAGAAAAAGGAACTCATAAAGATGTCTTCGATGAGTTGAGAAAAGATGGTTTTTCTAAAGTTCGAGTTAATGGGAAAATAATTAGTTTAAATGAAGAGATTACTCTAGAAAAAAATATTAAAGATAATATTGATATAGTTATTGATAAAATAAGTGTTAATGAAGAAGAATATAGTAGGATATTTGAAGCGATTGAAGTATCTACTAAAAAAGCAGATGGAAAAGTAATAATATCTATTGATGATGAAGAAATATTTATGAGTGAAAAATATGCTTGTAATATATGTAATTATTCTATTGGGGAATTAGAACCAAGAATATTTTCATTCAATGCTCCATATGGAGCATGTCCGGAATGTAAGGGATTAGGTACTAAATTAAAGATTAGTGAAGATTTGCTTATCCCGGATTGGAACAAATCTATTCTAGGGGGAGCTATAAGTGCTTTAAGTATGGATTCAACAACTTATTATACCCAAATAGAAACAGTATGTTCTGAGTATGGTATTGATATGAATATTCCTATTAAAGATATTCCAAGAGAAAAATTAGACTATATATTATATGGAACTAATGATATATTAGAATTTAAATATGTATCTAAAAATGGTAATACGAGAAATACTAAAGGTACTTATGAAGGAGTAATACCAGCATTAGAAAGAAGATATATTGAAACAAAAAGTGGTTGGATAAGAGATTGGTTAGATGGTTTTATGATTGAAACCGAATGTCCAGTATGTAAGGGTAAAAGATTACAAAAGTCAGTCTTATCCATATACATAAATGGTAAAAATATATATGATATGACAGATATGTCTATTAGTGATTTATTAGATTTCGTTAAGAAATTAAAACTTACTAACGAACAAAAAGAAATAAGTAATTTAATAATTAAGGAAATAATATCGCGATTAGAGTTTTTAAATAATGTTGGACTATCATATCTAACACTAACTAGAAGTGCCGGGACATTATCTGGAGGAGAAGCACAAAGAATTAGGCTTGCTACGCAGATTGGCTCTAAATTATCGGGTGTCTTATATGTCCTAGATGAACCTAGTATTGGTTTGCATCAAAAAGATAATGAACGTTTAATTAATTCTTTAAAAGAAATGCGGGATTTAGGCAATTCATTAATTGTTGTTGAACATGATACAGACACAATGTTAGCTGCTGATTATTTAATTGACATTGGACCAGGTGCTGGAGAATTTGGTGGAGAATTAGTTGCTGCCGGTACACCAGAAGAAGTAATGAAGAATAAAAATAGTTTAACAGGTCGTTATTTGGCTGGTATAGAGAAAATAGAAGTGCCTAAGAAAAGAAGAAAAGGTAATGGTTTAAAAATTAGTATTAAGGGTGCTAAAGAAAATAATTTAAAAAATATTAATGTTGATATTCCGTTAGGTAAATTAGTAGTAGTTACTGGAGTATCCGGTAGTGGTAAATCAACATTAATAAATGAAATTCTTTATAAAAGCGTTGCTAATGAATTATATAGGACAAGAGTAGTACCTGGTAAACATAAAGAAATAATAGGGTTAGATAATTTAGATAAAGTTATTCAAATTACTCAAGATGCAATTGGTAGAACTCCAAGAAGTAATCCAGCAACATATGTTGGAGTATTTGATGATATAAGGGATTTATTTGCTAGTACCAAAGAAGCTAAAATAAGAGGCTATGATAAGAGTAGATTCTCATTTAATGTCAAGGGTGGACGTTGTGAAAATTGTTGGGGTGATGGTGTTAAGAAAATTGAAATGCATTTTCTAGCAGATGTTTATGTCCCATGCGATGTATGTAAGGGTAAAAGATATAATAGAGAAACATTAGATATTAAATATAAAGGAAAAAATATTAGTGATGTACTTGATATGCGGGTTAGTGAAGCAATAGAGTTTTTCCAAAATGTACCTAAGATATATAATAAATTAAAAGTTATGATGGATGTTGGTTTATCCTATATTAAATTAGGTCAATCAGCACCAACATTATCTGGTGGTGAAGCTGGAAGAGTAAAACTTGCTAAAGAATTACAAAAAAAAGCTACTGGTAAATCATTATTTATCTTAGATGAACCAACAACTGGATTACATACTGATGATATTAAAAAGCTACTAATAATACTAAACAGAATTGTTGATAATGGAGATACAGTTATCGTAATAGAACATAATTTAGATGTTATTAAAGTAGCAGATCATATTATAGATTTAGGACCTGATGGTGGTAAATATGGCGGTAAAGTAATTGTTTGTGGTACACCTGAAGAAGTTGCTAAATGTAAAGATTCTTATACTGGAGAATTTTTAAAGAAAATAATATAGTAAAATATTTAATAAATTGATATAATTAGGATGGTGATAATATGGATAGATATTTAATAACCATTGGCAGTATTAAAATAGAGTGGTATTCAGTTCTTATATTAATTGGTGCTTTAATTGCTGTAACAATGATTCTAAAAGAATCAAAAAGATATAATTATTCATCGGATTTTGTCTTCAATATGTGTTTTTGGGGACTTGTTGGTGGTATAGTTGGAGCAAGAATATATTATGTTTTATTTAATTTAAAACTCTATAATAGTGTTTGGGAAGTATTAAAAATATGGGAAGGTGGACTTGCTATTCATGGTGGCATGATCGTTGGATTAGCGATAGTTATCCTATATTGTAAGAGATACAATGTTCGAGTTATTAGAATGTTAGATTTTATTGTTCCAGCTTTACTAATTGCTCAAGTTATTGGAAGATGGGGTAATTTCTTTAATAGTGAAGCACATGGAGCTGCGACAACCCTTGCTCATTTGCAAAGTTTACATATTCCCAGATTTATTATTGATGGGATGAATATCGGTGGTGTTTATTATCATCCAACATTCCTATATGAATCATTATGGTGTTTACTCGGTTTTATCCTAATTCTCGTAATTCGTCGCTTGAAGAAAACTAAAGTTGGTCATCCAACAGCAGTTTATTTAATCTGGTATGGAATAGGGCGTTTCTTTATTGAATCAATGCGGACGGACTCTTTAATGATTGGGGGATTCAAAGTAGCCCAAGTTGTTTCTGTAATAATGGTTATATTTGGAATATTTATAACAATGATTAATAGTCGTAAAGGACGTTATGAAGATTTATATGAACAAGATAATAATCAAGTAATACGATTTTAAAGCGGGATACCGCTTTTTTAATTGGCATTATAATAGTTTCGTGATAAAATATTTAAAGGAGTTGATAATTATGAAAGTAAGATCACGTTTTGCACCAAGTCCTACTGGATTTATGCATATTGGTAATTTAAGAACTGCTATATTTGAATATTTAATAGCTAAAAAAAATGATGGAGATTTTATATTAAGAATTGAAGATACTGATCAAGAAAGAAAAGTAGATGGAGCAATTGAATTTATATATAATACTTTGGAATTATGTGGTTTTAAAATCGATGAAGGACCAATGAATGAAAAAGGTTATGGACCATATATTCAAAGTGAAAGAAAAGATATTTATATGAAATATGCTTTAGAGTTAGTTGAAAATAACAAAGCATATTATTGTTTTTGTACAGAAGAAGAACTTACGGAAATGAGAGAGAGAGCTAATGCTCGCAAAAAACCATTTTTATATGATGGTAGATGTAGTAGATTAAGTAAGGAAGAAATTAAAAGAAATTTGGATGCTGGTAAACCATTTGTAATTCGTCAAAAAATGCCTAAAACTGGTGAAACAATTGTTGAAGATGTAATATATGGTAAGATTAAAATAGAGAATAGTATTTTAGAAGATCAAATTCTAATTAAAAGTGATGGTTTTCCAACTTATAATTTTGCTAATGTAATTGATGATCATTTGATGGAAATTACTCATGTAATTAGAGGTAAAGAATATTTAGATCAAACAGCTAAATATAACTTATTATACGAAAGTTTTGGTTGGGATAAACCAACATATATTCATGTAGCCATGGTTCTAGGTGAAGATGGCAATAAATTATCTAAACGTAATGGTGATGCTTCCTTTATGGATTTATATAATGAAGGTTTTATTCCTGCAGCAATTGTAAATTATTTAGCATTTTTAGGATGGAGTCCGGATAGTAATCAAGAAATATTTACTTTAGATGAATTAGTTAAAGCTTTTGATGAAAAAAGAATTAGTAAATCTTCTAGTCAATATGATGCTAAAAAACTTAAATGGTTTAATGCCCATTATATTAAAGAAATGAATGATGAAGATTATTTAAATTGGGTAAAGAAATATTTTACTTTGGATGTATCTAATAAGAGTGAAGAGTGGATAAATACCTTTTTATTAACATATAAAAAGCATATTAGTTATGGTAAAGAAATAAACGAATTTGGTAGTGAATTCCTAACAGATAAATACGAAATAGATGATGAAGCAAAAGAATTTATGGCCAGTGATCCGATAATTCCTGAAGTAGTCAAAGCCTATCGTAATGAAATCGAATCTTTAAATGATTGGTCAGTAACTGCTTTAGAACAAGTTATTGAAGATGTTAAAAATAAAATGAATGTTAAAGGTAAATTGTTATATATGCCAATAAGAATAGCAGCTTGTGGTTCCATGCATGGACCAGAGTTAGCTCAAGCATTATATCTATTAGGTAAAGAAAATATATTAAAAAGAATATAATTAAGTAGGGATATTTATGAAAATATATAATACATTAACAAGACAAATTGAAGAATTTATTCCTCATAATAAAAAAGAGGTTACATTTTATACTTGTGGTCCAACAGTATATCATTATGCTCATATTGGCAATATGCGTAATTATATTGGTCATGATATTTTAGATAAAACATTAAGATATTTAGGATATAATGTTAAAAGGGTTATGAATATTACTGATGTAGGTCATTTAACTAGTGATTCTGATACTGGTGATGATAAAATGGTTAGTAGTGCTAAAAAGGAACACAAAAGTGTTATGGACATAGCTAGATTTTATACTGATGCCTTTTTTAAAGATTTTGAATTACTAAATAATAGAACTCCAGATATAGTTAGTCCTGCAACTGCTAATATTGAGATGTATATTAGAATTATAACTAAATTATTAGAAAATGGTTATGCTTATCAAGCTGGAGGTAATATCTATTTTGATACTACTAAATTAGATGATTATTATAAACTAACTAATCATAAAGCTGATGAAATGGTTGTTGGAGTTAGAGCTGGTGTTGAAGCAGATGATTCCAAAAAAAATCAAAATGATTTTGTATTATGGTTTACTAAATCAAAGTTTGATGATCAAGAATTAAAGTGGGATAGTCCTTGGGGATTAGGATATCCGGGATGGCATATAGAATGTAGTGGAATTAGTATAAAAAATTGTGGAGAATATCTAGATATTCATGGTGGTGGAGTAGATAATATATTCCCTCATCATACTAATGAAATTGCTCAAAGTGAAGCCTATTTAGGACATAAATGGTGCAATTATTGGTTTCATAATGAGCATTTAAATGATGAAACTGGTAAGATGAGTAAAAGTAATGGTGCAATTCTAACAGTCAGTTTATTAAAAGAAAAAGGATATAATCCATTAGCATTTAGATATATGTGTTTAGTAAGTCATTATCGTAATCAATTATTATTCACATATGATTCTTTAGATGGTGCCAGTAATGCTTATAAAAAACTATTAAGTAGAACAAGTAGTTTAAAATATAGTGCTGATGTTGATGAAAAATTATTTGAAGAATGGAACAATAAATTTAAATCTTGTTTAGAAGAAGATTTAAATACCGCTAATGCTATAACAGTTTTATATGATTTATTAAAAAGTGATGTACCTGATGGTACTAAATATAAATTAGTATATAGTTTTGATCAAGTATTAAGTTTAGATTTATTAAAAAAAGAAGATATTCAAGATAGTAAACATGATAAAATAATGTTAAAAATCCAAGAAAGAAATATTGCCAAACAAAATAAGGATTATGCTTTAGCGGATAAAATAAGAGATGATTTGCTAAAAGAAGGTATAGTACTCAAGGATACTAGAGAAGGTACTGTATACGAAATTATATAGGTGATATATGGCAATTGTTAATCATATTGGTATAATTGTTGATGGTAATGGTAGATGGGCTAAAGAAAAAGGCTTAAGTCGTAGTGATGGTCATCTAGCTGGTTCTAAAAATATGGAAAAAATAATTAAATATATTGCTAAAAATGAGATAGCTAATTATTTAAGTTTATATGTTTTTTCTACAGAGAACTTTAAGCGTAGTGAACAAGAAGTTAAATATTTAATGGATTTATTTTTAAAATGGTTTAAGAAATTTCAAAAAGAATCAAATAAATATAATATAAAAGTTGTTTTTTCAGGACATAGGGAATATTTAGAAAATAATATAAAAGATACTATGTTAAAAATTGAAGATAGTACTAAAAATAATACTGGATTAGTAGTAAATTTTTGTTTAAGTTATGGTGGTAGAACGGAAATAGTTGATACAACTAAAAAAATAGTTCAAATGGTATTAGATAATAAAATTAATATTCAAGATATCGATGAGGATTTGTTTAATGATAATCTTTATAATAAACTTCCTGATGTTGATTTTTTGATTAGAACTAGTGGGGAACAAAGAATAAGTAATTTTATGTTATGGCAAATATCATATGCTGAAGTTTATTTTCCTAAAACCTATTTTCCAGATTTTGATTCCAATTGTTTAGATTTAGCAATAGAAGAGTATTTGAAAAGGGATCGGAGATTTGGCCAAATAAAAACGCAATAATGCGTTTTTTTATATTGAAATAATACTGAAATTACATTATAATTACTAGTATAGGATAGGAAGTGTAGAGTGTGAAGAAAAAAGGTTTTACTTTAACAGAAATGGTGGCAGCAATTGTAATTTTGGCTTTAATAATTGCTTTAGCAGTAACTGCATACCGTGGAATTAAAGTAGGTCTATTGCGTAAGGATTATGAAAATCTGGTTTCATATCTTGAAACAAAGGCTGCAAATTATAGTGAGGATACAGGAGAATTAAATGTAACAGTTGAAAGACTTATCGAAACTGGCTATGTTGAACCGGACGAGGCAAATAAGTTATTAAGTCCAGTTGATAAATCAAGTATGAACTGCTATATGTTTGACTCGGTATATACTAATGGTAATTATCAAGCTAAGATGGCTGATAATATTGGGGAAGATACCAATGGTAAATGTAATACATATCATGTTAATAAAGAAATTCAGATATGTGTACAAATTAATAGTCATGAATGTATTACAGAATTTAAGGATTGGTATAAAGATAATGTAATATTGGGAGTAAAAATTGGTGGAAATACTGAGTATGCTTCTAAAGCAAGTATTGTTTGGAAAGTAAATGGAGTTTCATTTGTCCAAGATACATATGAAACAAATATATCAACAATTAATAAAGGATTATATACTGTTGATGTTAAATATGACGTTGAAGATCCAGAAAGTGAAGGGGTAAAGAAACATTTTGAAGGATCTGATACTGTAGCAATTAATATTGATCGCGAAAAACCAGCGGTTACTAAGGCTGTTGTTGAAAATGATGATGCTTGGGTCAATACTGATAGAGAAATAGATGTAAGCTTTACTGATTATAGTGGATCAGGTGTAAATAAGTTAATTGTTTATGAAGTAACTAGTAATGATCAACCATGTCCTGATTTAACTAATGAAGGATGGATTAATGTTTCATCAACAACTTATAGTGTAACTAAAAAGGCCGGACAATACAGGGTTTGTGTAATTGATAATGCTAATAATATTTCTAATCCATACCCAATTTATGATGAAGATGATCCAGATTCTGGAAGTATAGATATTCACAATATTGATCAAGTTAGTCCTACTTGTATCATAACAGTAGATTCTGGAACTAAAGGAGAGAATAATTGGTATATTACTTATCCAACATTAAAAATGACTTATGAAGATAATGATGGTGGTAGTGGAGTAAGTTATTATTCATTAAGAAATAAAAATGAAGTATATTATGGTAATGAAAGTACATATGAACAAAAGACAGATGTAAAAACACAAAATTATTATGGATTTGTACGTGATAAAGCAGGAAATACAGGAACATGTGTATTAGAAAATATAAAGGTTGATACCACTAAGCCAGGGTTAAAAGATATTTCTAAATCTACAAATTCTTGGACTAATGTTGATATAACATTAACAACAACTGCTACAGATAATACATCACAAATGGGTGCTTATTTTGTAACAACAACTAATAGTACACCGACAAAATGGACAACTATAAAAGGAGCACCAGCAAGTTACAATGTAAGTTATAAGGCAGCAACTAATGGAACTTATTATATTTGGGTAAAAGATATGGCAGGAAATGTAACAAGTAAATCAATAACAATATCAAATGTTGATAAAACACTTCCTAAAGTAACAACTCCAACAGCTAGTCCAACAGCATGGACAAATAAGGATGTAACAATAACAACAACAGTTAGTGATAATGAATCAAAATTATCTGGATATGCAGTAACAACTACTGATAGCACACCAACAAACTGGACAGCTATAAATGGAAGCCCAGCAAGTTATAATGTAAGTTATAAAGCTACTGCTAATGGAACTTATTATATATGGGTAAAAGATGTAGCAGGAAATGTAGCTAAGAGTTCAATTAAAATAACAAACATTGATAAAACAAATCCAGCAGTAAATACACCTAGTTATACACCAACAGCATGGACAAATGGGGATGTAACAATAAAAACTCTTATTTCTGATAATGAATCAAAATTAGCAAGCTATGCTGTTACAACATCTACATCAACACCAACAAATTGGACTACAATTAGTGGTGGTCAAGCTAGTTATACAATTGATTATACTGCTAAAACTAATGGAACATATTATGTATGGGCAAAAGATATAGCAGGAAATATAAATAAGAATAGTATAAAAATAACAAATATTGATAAAGAAAATCCTACAATAGGAACACCAAGCATTTCACCAACTGGATGGACCAATGGAAATGTGACGATTACTTCTGCAGTATCAGATAATGATTCAAAATTATCAGGATATGCAGTAACAACATCTACAACAACCCCAACAAGTTGGACATCTATAAGTGGAAGTCAAGCAAATTATACAGTAACTTATACTGCTACTGCCAATAATACCTATTATGTATGGGTAAAAGATACAGCTGGAAATATTAATAAAAATAGTATTAAAGTAACAAATATTGATAAAACAATTCCGGGAGTTGGAGCACCAAAAGCATCAACGACAGCATGGACGAATGGTGATGTAACAATTACCTCTGCTATTTCTGATAATGAATCAAAATTAGCAGGATATGCTATTACGGCTACTGATAGTACACCAACAAGTTGGACGACAATAAAAGGAAGCCCAGCAAGTTATAATGTAAGTTATAAAGCAACAGCAAATGGAACATATTATGTATGGGCTAAGGATGCAGCAGGAAATATTAATAAAAATAGTATTAAAATTACTAATATTGATAAGACTAAGCCATCAGCTGGTACTCCTTCTGGAACACCAACTGGATGGACCAATGGTAATATTACTATTAAATCTACAATATCAGATAGTGATTCAAAATTAGCGGGATATGCAGTAACAAACACTACAACAACCCCAACAAGTTGGACAGCAGTAAGTGGAAGTCCATCAAGTTATACATTAAGCTATGCTGCAACTGCTAACAATACATATTATATATGGGTAAAAGATATTGCGGGTAATGTCGCTAATAGTTCTATTAAAATAACTAACATTGATAAAACTAAACCAACAATTAAAAATCTAAAAATTAATCCTACAGGATGGACAAGTGGTAATGTAACTATTACAGCAACCTTAGAAGATGCAGATTCAAAATTAGTTGGTTACAATGTTACAACTACTAATACTACACCAACTGGATGGACAGCAATAAGTGGTAATCCAACAAGCTATAACTTATCTTATTCAGCTACAAAAAATGCAACGTATTATGTATGGGCTAAAGATAATGCCGGAAATATTTTAAACAGTACAATAGCTGTATCAAAGATTGATAAAGATAAACCAACGATAAGTGTAAGTTATACATCACAAGTTTATAGTAGTTGTGCTACAACAACTCAAAATTGTAATTCAACGACTACATGTGTTGAATTTAATGATCCAGGTTGTACAAGTGTAGGTCAAGTTATTCAAGAAACTTCGTATGCCAATTATTATTGTTCAGAAGAATATAGAAATTCAGTTTATTCAATAATAAATAATATTGATTCACAATATATAGGAAATATTAATCCAAATTATATTGATAACGTACACGCTTGTATGGTTAATTTTGGAGCTAGTATTACTTGTAGCTGTACAAAAACAGCAGTAAATGAAAATTGTACAAGGGTATGTAAGGCTGGTAATGTTACTAATTGGAGTAAAAATCCTTCATTTACGATAACTATGAGTGATAGTTTATCTAAGTTAGCTGGATATGCTGTTACAACAAATAATAGCACACCAACAAAATGGACATCTATAAGTGGTGATAAAGCAACATTTAGTACACCTTATTCTGTAAGTACAAATGGAACTTATTATGTATGGACAAAAGATAATGCTGGTAATATTAAGAATACAACTGTTAAGGTAGTGAGTGCTGATTCTAAAGTTCCAACAATTAGTGACTTTACAATAGTAGATGCTAAAGATAAAGGATATAATTCAAATAAGTTTAAATTAACTATTACAGCAAGTGATTCTGATAGTGGGGTAGTTAGTTATTGTTTCAGTAAAACAAACCAATCATCAAATTGTACTTGGGAGGATAGTAATACTAAAGTAATTACTGATGGAACTGAAGGTAGTGGAACTAAATTAACATATTATGCATTTGTTAAAGATAGAGCTGGCAATGTTTCATCAGCTAAAACTGCAACATATACTTTATATAAATCATGTACTAACAAGATATCAAGTAAAGATGATGAAGTTGGAAGTTGTAATACTGCTTGTGGTTCTGGTACTCAATCAGTAACTCATTATTGGAAAGATTCTTATTTAGGAACTGCATGTGATAATACAACTGAAAGTAGGAGTTGCTCATCATCATACGGATGTTGTACGGGATGTCAATGTTATAACAATTGTCCACCATATCCATATCCAATACCTACACCTGAACCAAGTGGTGATACTCCAACACCACCAGATTGTGATTGGAAATGTATGGCTGATTATAACTCAGCAGCATGGCATGAATGTGCAAAAGGTGCAACAGGTTGTTCATATTATGATGGTAATGGTAATTTCTTGTCGGATGGATCTAGAGACAAAATGAAAGAAGCAAATGACGAATTATACAGAGAAAATGCTCCTGATATAAGTGAAATGAATGAACACGGAGAACGTTTAGACTCTGAGGGTAATTGCGTGAATTGTGGAAAGAATTAAGGGTGATTGAAATGAATAATAAAAAGATATATGTTATTGCTATCGTATTATTATTAGTTTTAGGATTATATTATTATTTAATGTTATTTAATAAAAATGTGAAATTATCAGTTCATGAAGCTGGTAATTTCACAAAATATAATTCTGAGTTACCTAAATTTGAAATAAGAGTAGGTGGAATGGTTAATGTCGGTGTAACTAAAGCTGTTTTAGATGCTAATAATGTTGAACCTTATGAATTTGAAGCTTTTGTTGAAACTAACTGGGGTAATTATAAGAATAAATATGTTGGTTATAAACTAACAGATTTCTTGAGTATTTTTAAGGAACAAAATTATAAATCTGTTACAGCAGTTAACACTGGAGGGGTATCAATAACATATCCTCTAGACGTTATTAATAGTGATAAAGTCTTTATAGTATTCTATAAAGATGGTGAACAAATCGTTAAAGGTAAAATTGCTATGATATCTGTTGGTGAAAGTGAAAAATACTCTATTGAAAATGTTGTAAGTATTAATCTTAGCAACGTGGAGGTAAAATGAAAAGGACAATATTAATTAGCATAATAATTGTAATAACCTGTGTTTTAGTAATTATACCGATTGGAATCAATTTAAGTAGAAATATGAATAACAAAAACAATTCTGTAAATAATAACAGTAATAATAATTCTGAAATGGCTAAAAAAGTTGCTAATGTTGTTTTGTACGAAGGTGATATTCCAGATGTAAATTTAGAAATAACTGGTAATTATTCTGCAAATGTAACTATTTCTGAAATTAAAGAGAATGTACCTGTTTATGAATTTGATGCTGGTATAGTTGATATTTATGGTACTCATGTTAACAAATATGTCGGTATTAATTATCGCGATTTACTTTATTATTTAAAGGTTCCATATAATACAACAACAGTATTTAAATCTGATCGTAAAAAAGTAAGCTATCGTCAAATGGAAATTGATTATGATAATACTTATATAGTATTCCTTATGGATGGTAAACCAATCAATAATTCAAAAATGACTTTGTTAGCAGTAAATTATAATTATTTATATTCAGTTGAAGGTTTAACTACTATTGAATTTGAAGGATGATTAATATCATCCTTTTTTAATTAAAAAAAGCATCATTTTTTGATGCTTTTTATTGCTTTATGATAAACTTTTAATACTTCAGAGCCAAATACTTCTTTAGAATATTGGTATGTACTATTCTTAGCATTTTTTGCCATTTCTTTATACAGTTCTTTATCATTCATTAGCATAAATGTTTTTTTAATAAAATCATTTTCATCCTTAAATAAATAACCATTATATGAATCTTGAATCATAGCTTTAAAGCTATCATCATTGATACATAAAGTGGGTTTGGAAGCCGCTAATCCTTCAATTATTGTTAAACCCTGAGTTTCTGTTATTGAAAAAGATACCATTACATCAAGTGCTTGATAATAAGCCGGGATATCATTATAATCAACTAATCCAGTAAATATAACATTCTTTTCAATATCTAACTCTTTAACTTGCTTTTTTAACTCTTCTATAGCAGGTCCATCCCCAACTAACATTAGTTTAATATTAGGATTTACTTTTAACATTTCTGCAGTTGCATTAATTAATTTATCAAAACTTTTCTCAATAGCTATTCTACCAACAGATCCAATAACAAAATCAGTTATTTTAATTTTATATTTTTTTCTAATATTTTGGGCTTTACTTCTTAATTCCTTTGATGGAGCAAATTTCTTTATATCTATACCTGTTGGTATAACATGAATAGTTTTATTAATTTTATATTTATTAACAAACAAATCTTTTATTTTATTAGTAGGTACTATTAATTCATTACATTTTTTATCACAATAATACCTTGTTATTCTAACAACCATTTTTTTAGCAAAATTATCAAAATGACCATGAGTTATATAATATACATAGTCTTCATATAAGGTATGATAGGTATGTACTACTGGAATATGTAATTTTTTACTACATACTCTGGAAAAGTATCCAACTCCAAATTCTGTTTGGGAATGGATTACATCTAATTTCCAACTTTTTACAATATTAAATGCTCTTTTATGATGAAATCTAGTTAATCTAGTTTTATATATTCCGGTTTTAATTCCTGGCATATAAATTATTTTATTACTAGCATCATAACTGAATTTACCAGTATCTAAATCAGGTACTACCATATAAACTTCATGTTTCATTTTTATTAAAGCCTCTTTAAGCATATCTATGCTTGTAGCTACACCAGAAACATGGGGATAATATGAATCTGTAAATATTCCGATACGCATGTAACACCTCCGTGGTATATATAAAAGTATATAATAATTTTATGATTATTTCAAATTTATTTGTCATCCTTTTAAAAATATATTAAAATATAATTAGGGTGAAGATATAATGATTAAGCTTATTAAACTATTACAATTAGAAATGACTAAACCTACAATGTATGGTTGGTTTCATTTATCATGGTTAATAATAGCAATCATTCTTCTTATATTTCTTGGTTTAAAGCATAAATTTAGTGAGAAAAACCTAAAGATAGTATTATTGGTATATGGAATAATTTCGTTCGTATTAGAGGCTTTAAAACAGCTATCATGGGCTGCTACAATTACTGGTAACAGTATTACATGGCATTATAGTTGGTATTCAGCACCTTTTCAACTATGTACAATGCCAATATACATCTGTTTAATAGCGGCATTCTTGAAAAAGGGGAAGGTTAGAGATAGTTTATTAGCATTCCTAGCATTTTTTACAATATTAGGTAGCATTGCAACAACTTTTTATCCAGCCACAGTCTTTGTTAATGATATATTAATTAATATTCATACTATGTATTTACATATTGGATCATTAGTAGTATCAATTTATATTCTTATGTCTAAACAAATAAAATTTGATTTTAAAAGTTTGATTAATGGTTACATAGTATTTATCATCTGTGTATGTATTGCTCAATTCCTTAACATAATAGTTTATAATTCAGGAATATTACACGATGAAACATTTAATATGTTCTTTATAAGTCCATATTTTCCTAGTACATTACCTGTATTTGAATTAATATATGACAAAGTAGCATTCCCTATATTCCTTTTAATATATTTAGTATTATTATTCTTAGGGGGATTAATTATTTGGAGTATAGCAAAATTATTTAATAAAAATAAAAATACCATTTAAAATGGTATTTTATTTTCTTGGTAACCCGTACGAGGTTCGAACTCGTGAATCCTGCGCTGAGAACGCAGTGTGTTAAACCACTTCACCAACGGGCTATGTGTATTTAAAATAACATAAATTAGTCTTTTTGTCTATACTTTATATTATTTTAAATAATAATTGTTAGCCGATAAAATATGTTATTAAAGCAAATATAATGATTATTAATATAATTCCACCAATAAATATTAAAATGTTTTTTATCCCCAGTTTAGTTCCACTACTATTATTAAAAATATTAGCTATTTCATCATTAATATTTAAATTATATTCTGGTGCGGAAGAATCAACCAAATAATCACTCAACATCGGATTTGAAGATAATGGTACATTAGCATAATTATTTAAAGAATCTTGGATTAATTCTTGTATAACAGTTATTTTATCATGCATACTAAGTATATATTCATTATTTTTTAATTCATTTATGTCTTGGAAATTAATTGTTGAAGAATCTGGTAATCCAATCATAAAAGTAATATCTTTATTTTTCTCATATCCAATAGAATACAATTTATTTTGATAAGCAAATATAAACATATATTTATTGATATTCTGATTTATAGCAATATTAAATATATTAAATAATATATCTACCGAACATATAGCTCTTTTACTACTTACAAAATTAAAAGATTCTTTTATTGATATATTTCTATGAGCATAGCTAAGATTATTATCCATTTTTATCACTACCTTCAAATAAATGGTATCATACATTAATAATAATAACAATACTTATTATTATTGTTTTATTTTATTAAAAATGATAGTATAGATACAAAGAAAGCGTGTTGTAAATAATAATTAGGAGGCTATTATGTTTAAGTTAGTATCAAAGTATCAACCTGCTGGTGATCAACCAGAAGCTATAAATGAATTAGTTGATGGTATTAATAGTGGTAAAAAAGAACAAGTATTACTTGGAGCTACCGGTACTGGTAAAACATTTACAATTGCTAATGTCATAGAAAGAGTTAATAAACCAACATTAGTCCTAGCTCACAATAAAACTTTAGCTGGTCAGTTATATGCGGAATTAAAGGAATTTTTTCCGGAAAATCATGTAGAGTATTTTGTATCTTATTATGATTATTATCAACCAGAAGCCTATGTACCTCAATCTGATACCTATATTGAAAAAGATGCTTCTATAAATGACGAAATAGATGAATTACGTCATGCAGCAACTAGTTCTTTAATTAATTATTCAGATGTTATTGTTGTTGCATCTGTATCATGCATTTATGGTATTGGTGAAAAAGAAGAATATGAAAAAAATATGCTTCTATTAAGTGTTGGACAAAACATAAGTAGGAATAAAATACTTAATAAATTAATAGATATGACATATGAACGGAGTGATTTAGACTTTCATCGTGGAACATTTCGGGTGCGTGGTGAAAATATAGATATAATCCCTGTTAATGAAAGAGCTAGTGGTATTAGAATTGTTCTTGAAGATGATGCAGTATCTGAAATAGCTATGTTTGATCCTTTAACTGGGGTGGTATCCGCAAATAAAAAAAGTATTGCCATTTCACCAGCGTCTCATTTCGTTACTAGTCCAGAAAAATTAGAAATAGCTATAGAAAGAATTGAAGAAGAATTAAAGGAAAGATTAGAAGAACTACATAATGAGAATAAATTGCTTGAAGAACAACGTTTAAGAGAAAGAACCAATTATGATATTGAAATGCTAAAAGAAACTGGTTATTGTAATGGAGTAGAGAATTACTCTCGTCATTTGGCTTTAAGGGAAGCCGGAGAAACTCCAAGTTGTTTAATTGATTTCTTTCCTAAAGACTTTTTACTTGTTGTTGACGAATCTCATGTAACATTACCTCAAGTTAGAGGAATGTATAATGGGGATAGAATGCGTAAACAAACTTTAGTAGATTATGGATTTCGTCTTCCTAGTGCCCTAGATAATAGACCATTAAAATACGACGAATTTGAATCTCATATAAATCAAGTAATATATGTATCAGCAACTCCTGGTGATTATGAACTTGAGCATGTAAATAACCATGTAACTGAACAAATAATTAGACCAACCGGACTATTAGATCCTTTAATTGAAGTTAGAAAAACTGAAGGTCAAATTGATGATATAATTAGTGAAATAAATGAACGTATTAAATGTAATGAAAGAGTACTTATTACAACATTAACTATTAGAATGAGTGAAGAATTGACTAATTATTTAAAAGAAATGAATATTAAAGTAGCTTATTTGCATAGTGAGATTAAGACTTTAGAACGTTTAAAAATAATCCAAGATCTTCGTTTAGGAGTATATGATTGTGTAGTAGGTATAAACTTACTTCGTGAAGGTTTAGATATTCCAGAAGTTAGTTTAATATGTATTTTAGATGCTGATAAACAAGGTTTCTTACGTAGTGGAAGAAGTTTAATCCAAACAATTGGTAGATGTGCTCGTAATGCCAATGGTAAAGTAATCATGTATGCCGATAATATTAGTGAAGCTATGAATGAAGCAATAAAAGAAACTCAAAGAAGAAGAGAAATACAAGAAAAGTATAATCTTGATAATGGTATAGTACCTAAAACAATAATTAAAGACATAAAAGAAGTAGTAACCAACGATTTAGTTACTACTGAAAAGAAAAAAGTAAGTCCAAAAGAGAAACAACGAATGATTCTGCAAATTGAAAATGAAATGCACGAAGCGGCCAGAATTATGGATTTTGAAAGAGCCATGGAACTTCGTGATATTCTCTTTGAATTAAGGGGAAATAAGCACTAATGAAGCTATAACAGCCCCAACTAAAATAGTTAAAAAGATATAAACTATAACACTTACATATCCAGTTCTACTTCGATCTGGATTTTTTCGTGATAGTTTCATCACTTCTTCACGAGCATTAGTAATTTCAACATTATTACTTCTTTCTTGCATGCTTGCATAATTCTTTAGAGTTTCTTCAATTACTGGTGTCATCACTGGAGTATAATACAACTTTTGATATAAATCCATCCATTTTTGATATATTTCTTGTAATTCTGGTGTTAAATAATCTTTATAAGTAATAACATCAAAAAGAAAAGCTTCATAATTATCAACTTTATCTTTTTCTTCTCCACTTAAAGTTTCCTTATTCATAATTATTTTTACATATTCATTAAAAGTTATTAGTTCAATTTTATCTTGAATTACAACACTATCCTCTGGTCCAGTTGTAGTATCGTGTTTTTCTAAAACAGCAGTTCCATTTCTTTCTTGATCAATTGTTACTACATGGCCATTATTTATATATATATTATGATCTTCATTACCAACAATATTAATACTCATTTCCATAGCTTTATTATTATCACTATCTAACTTTTGTAAATTATTGATGTGACTTTCAGATACATCAACCCTTTGTTTAGCTTCATTTATATCCTCTAATTTAATTTCTTGTCCTTTAGTTTTTAATATTTCAAAAACTTCTTTATCTGTTTTAACCATACTTTCACTTAGAATTAATTCTTTATAAGCAAGTAATAAATCTTCATAAGATAGTCCTGCTATAATATGATTAACCCCATTATTATCTATATAATGAATATAACTATGTTCAACTCTTTCGTTATCAGTTCTTTTAACAATACTAAATTGTTTTAGTATTGGTGTTGTTTCGATGTATTCTTTAGCTTTCTTTTCTTTTTGTTCCTTTTCTCCATTAGCATATGTAGCATGAATCTTAATAATATTAAAAACAGCTTCTGGTGTCATATTAGGTAAATCTCTTATAAAATTGGGATTTTGCTCTAAAAAATAATTAATATTAAGATTTTTTAAATCTAATACATTTCCCTGATATATCAATTGAGTTCCTTGAACTTGGATTTCCCCCAATAAACCATAGGTTGAAAGAATTTCTAGTATTGTATTCATTAAATCACATCCTATTATAAATAAATTATAACATAAGTAGTTTAAAAATTAAATAATATATGATAAAATCATGTAATAAAGAGGTGGAAAAAATGACAACATATATTTTTGGTCATAAAAATCCTGATACAGATTCAGTGTGTTCTAGTATAGCATTATCTTATTTAAAAAATGCTCTAGGGGAAAAAACGGTCCCTAAAGTTTTAGGTACTATTAATAATGAAACAAAGTTTGTTTTAGATTATTTTAAAGTAGATACTCCAAGTTATTTAAATGATGTTAAAGTAAGAATAAAAAATATAAAATATGATAAAAAAGCAATTATTAATGAAAATAAATCAATTGATGAATCTTTTAAACTAATGCAAAAACAAAATGTAACAGCATTACCTTTAGTTGATGATAAAAAACATTTAACAGGATTTGTTACATTAAAAGAATTAGCTAGATTCTTAATTGATGGATCTAAAGACATTGTAGATACTTCGATAGATAATATTATTGAAACATTAAATGCTAAAGTAATAACTAAAGTAAGTGATAGGGTAAAAGGTCAAATAAAAATAGCTGGTTTACCAACTAAATTAATTCAAAAAGAAGCTATTATAAATAGTGATGATATCTTAATAGTTGGTAATCGTTATAAATTATTAGATTATGCTATTTCTAGACATGTCTCTTTAATTATATTACCTTTAAATGTTAATATTGATAAAAGGATTATCAAGAAAGCCGAAAAGAATAATGTTAATATAATAGCTACTGAATATGATAGTTATGAAATAGCAACAAAAATAATATTAAGTAATCCTATTATGAGTATTAATACTAATAAATCTCCAATAACAGTAAATAATGAAGATTATTATAGTGATTTTAAAAATATGACTCATAAAGTAAATCATACCAATTATCCTGTAGTTAATAATAAAGGAGATTGCTTAGGTTTGATTCGTTTAACAGGACCTAACACTTATGAAAAACAAAGAGTAATATTAGTAGATCACAATAATCTAGAACAATCTGTTGATGGAATTGATGAAGCAATTATTTTAGAGGTAATAGATCATCATAATCTAGGAGCAATGGGTACGCCAGTTCCGATTAACTTTCTTGCTAAACCAGTTGGCTGTACAGCATCAATTATTTATGATGAATTTCTAGAAAGAAAGATAACTATTCCCAAAAATATAGCTGGTTTAATGCTATCTGCAATTCTTTCAGATACTTTATTATTTACTAGCCCAACTACAACTGATAAAGACATAGAAACCGCTAAAAAGTTAGCGAATATTGCTAAAGTAGATGCTGAAAAATATGGCTTAGAAATGTTAACAAATGCCTCTTCAATAAAAGGCATGTCTATCAACGAATTAATAAGAAATGACTTTAAATCTTATAATGTCGGTAATAAGAAGTTAGGTATTGGAATTATTATGACAATGGATTTTGCAACAATTGAAGCTAATATGGAAGAAATTATTGCTAAATTAAATGAAATGGTTGAATTGAATTATGATTATACTGTTTTATTTATAACGGATATTATTAAGAATGGTTCTTATGTTATATGTAATGATAAGTCATCTAATATGATAAAAGATGCCTTTGGTATAAAAACGTTTAAACAAGGTACATTCTTACCTAAAGTTGTATCAAGGAAAAAGCAAATGTTACCAAGTATCCTTAGTATTTTAGAAGGTGAATAGATGAAAGCATTAATAACTGGAGCCTCTAGTGGAATAGGGAAGGAAATAGCTTATTATTTGGCAAAAAAAGGAATTGATTTAATATTAGTTGCTAGAAGTATTGATAAGTTAGAAGAGATAAAAGATAAAGTTGATGTAAGTGTTAAAACTATTAAATTAGACTTAGCGAATGAAAAAAATGTCTTTAAGTTATATATGTTAACTAAGGATGAAAATATAGATATTTTAATCAATAATGCTGGTTTTGGTCTATTTGGTCTATTTTGGAAAACTGATTTAGAAAGAGAACTAGAAATGATCAATGTTAATGTTAAAGCATTACATATTTTAACTAAGTTATTTATACCAGACTTTATTAAAAGAGATTCTGGTTATATATTAAATGTTTGTTCTTCCGCTGGTTTTATGGCTGGACCAAGATTAAATACTTATTATGCAACTAAAAATTATGCATTAAAGCTAACCATGGCTATTAATGAAGAATTAAAACAAAGTAATAGTCATGTTTCTATATCTGCATTATGTCCAGGCCCTGTTGAAACTAACTTCAATAAAGTAGCTAAAGGTGAATTTGCTATGAAAGGGTTAGATGCTAGTTATGTTGCTAAATATGCTATAGATAATATGTTTAAAGGTAAGATGATTATTGTTCCATCATTTAAAATGAAAATAGGCTTATTTTTTACAAGGCTATTACCTTATAGACTACAATTAAAAATGATTTATAAAATTCAATATAATAAAGAAAAAAACTTATCAAAGAAATGATAAGTTTTTGTATTATCTAAAATATATAAATACAAATATAGCTAGTAATAAACAATATATAGAAAATTTCCATAAATCACCTTTTTTAACAATATTACTCAACCATTTATATGAAAAATAGGTAACTATTAATGCTGCAATCATACCAATACCATATGGTAATAAATAACTACTTAAATTTGGAGTTTTTATTAAATCCTTAACCCCTAAAGCCATACTAGCAACACTTACTGGAAAATAAAGAATAAAGGTATATTTTAAAGCAGTTTCTCTTTTTAATTTACAAAGTAAACAAGCAACTAATACAGTACCACTTCTAGAAATTCCTGGAACAATTGTTATAGCTTGAAATAAACCAATAATTATAGCTTCTTTAATAGTTAGATTTCGATCTTCTTTAGTTCCTTTTATATCTTTAACAATAAATAAGGCAATCGCCGTAACTAAGAATGCTGTTGCAAGTCCCCACATCGGTAAGTCACCAATCTTATCTTTAAATAAGATACCTGCAATACCTACCGGAATAGTACTAATGATAACAAATAAACAATAACGGAAATTAACTAAATTTTGTTTTCTTGTTTCCTTATTAAAGATAAATTGAAAAAATGAAATAATTAATTCTTTAATATCTTTCCAAAAAATAATAAATATAGCTATAAATGATCCAAAATTAGATATAATTTCAAAATTTAAACTATCAAATATATTAGTATTAAATAAGTTTTTAAATAAGAATACATGACCACTAGATGATATTGGTAATGGTTCTGATATTCCTTGAATTATTCCTAATATAAGATATTTAATAATACTATGCATTTTTAATCACCTATTTAATTATATAGTAATTTTTATATTTTAACAATATTATACATATGATATAATTTAATAAAGTAATGAGGTGATTAGAATGCGCCATAAAAGACTCAAGAAAAAAGTATTATATATACTTATTATTATAGTTGCAGTAATTGGATTTTTAATTTTAAATAAACATCAAGTTAATGTTGAATTAGTTGGGGATTATAATATAACAATAAAAGTAGGTAATGAATACAAGGATGATTTATTTACTTTAGTTGATAATAAGAAAAATATAGAATTAAATGAAATAGAATATGAGGTAGATACCGATTTAGATATCAATGTACTTGGTAAATATCAATATAAATATTTAATTAAATATGGTAATAAAGAATATAGATTAACTAGATTAATTGAAGTTATTGATGATACCCCACCAGAAATAATAATTGATGAGGATTTATTAAAAAAGAATGAATGTAATGTAAGTGGCAATAAAGAAATAAAAGCAACAGATAATTATGATGGAGATATAACAGATAAAGTAATTAAAGAAGTTGTAGAAGATGGAATTAATTATCGGGTTAATGATTCATCTAATAATGTAACAGAAGTATTTAAGAAAATAAATTTAAATGATAAAACTAAACCCTCATTAACTTTAAGTGGTGATAAAAGTTTATATATAATATTGAATGAAGAATATCATGAACCAGGGTATAAAGCCAGTGATAATTGTGATGGAGAATTAACTAATAAAGTAAAAATAGATGGTAAAGTAGATAATAAGAAGGAAGGAACTTATACCATTACTTATACAATTAGTGATGCTAGTGGTAATAAGACTAGCCTTAGTAGATCAGTTATTGTTATAAGTCAGAAAAACTTGGATATTAAAAATAAGAAAAAAGAAATAGAAGATTATATAACTAAGAATAAATATAATGTAAGTGTTTTATACTATGATATAAATAGTGATTATAAATATAATTATAAAGAAAATACAGTTTATTTTGGAGCCAGTTTAATCAAAACTTTAGCAGCGTTATATGCTTACGAAAAAATGGATTTAACCAAAGAAATAAAAGATTTAGTTAAACCTACAATTGAGGTAAGTAATAATAATACTTATAGTAAACTTGTTAGTAAAATAGGAGTTAATAACTTAAAAAACTATGGTATTAGTCTAGGTGCCAAATATGTTAAAAATCTTGGCGATGGTAAAATATACGTTAATACTACTGCTGAAGAACAACTAATATTTTGGAAAAAACTGTGGAGTTTTGTTAATACTTCAGATAAAGGTGGTGAACTAAAAAGATATTTTATTAATGATACTGCTCGATATTTGGATTTTGATGGTTCCCCAGAAATAATGCATAAATATGGCCTTGCTAATGGTTGTTTTCATGATACAGGTATTGTTTTAGATTCTAATCCCTATATAGTTTAATTCTAACTAAAGAAGGATATGGCAACTATGGTAAGATAGTTAATAATATATCTAAAAAAGTATACGAATTACATAAATTAGTTAATAGCAAATAAAAAAGTGTTTTATGAAGTGAACCCCAAATAGTTCACAGTAATAAAAAAGTAAGTCAGGATTTATTTTCCTGACTTTTTTGACTTTAGTCTATCTGTGTTGTAAAATAATATCCAATCTTCTACAAGTT
>JAEEGK010001040.1_pt1 | contig 69570 bp, 60 predicted proteins | sample 8958771 | NCBI WGS metagenome assembly JAEEGK01 (sample SAMN16246547, study PRJNA631951) | gut metagenome | biome: gut microbiome; feature: rumen; material: SC-attached | host: Bos | place: Iran: Karaj | collected 2018-10
GAAGCTGGAGTGTGAGAACTGTCACGGAAGCTTTGACGCAAGAAAAAATAAGGTTTGTCCCTATTGCGGAACGGCATATAAGATCGAAGACGCAGACTGGGCGATCGAAAGCATTCGGTTGGTCTAGGAATATAGACCTATCCGTGTGCTCATAAGAAAAAAGGTTTTGGAGGAAGGTTCACTTGAGCGAGGCAGTTGTGATCTTAAAGAAGGGCGAGGGCCGTACCATCAAGGCGGGCGGCGCCTGGATCTACGATAATGAGATTGATAAGATTGATGGAAAGTTTGATAATGGCGACGTCGTGGAGATTCATGATTTTGACGGATACTTTATGGGCCGCGGCTTTATCAACACGAATTCCAAGATCACGGTGCGCCTGCTTTCAAGAAAAAAGGATGCCGTGATCGATGAAGCGTTTATGGAGCAGCGGGTAAGCGATGCATGGAACTACCGCAAGGAGGTCATTGATACCTCAAGCTGCCGCGTGATCTTTGGGGAAGCGGACTTTTTGCCAGGTCTTGTGGTTGACAAATTCAGCGACGTGCTTGTGGTGGAATCCCTTGCAATGGGCATTGACAAGTGGAAGTTAACAATCCTTGACGCATTGAAAAGGGTGCTTGCGGAGGACGGCATCCAAATCCGCGGCGTGTATGAGCGGAGCGATGCCAAGGTACGACTCAAGGAAGGCATGGAGCCTTCCAAGGGCTTTATCGGCGAACCCTTTGACACCAAGGTGGAGATCATTGAGAATGGCGTGCACTATATGGTGGACGTGGAGGATGGTCAGAAGACTGGATTCTTTTTGGATCAGAAGAACAACCGTGCCAGCATTCATAAGCTCTGCAAGGGCAAGAAGGTTCTGGACTGCTTTACACACACGGGCTCCTTTGCATTGAATGCAGGTATCGCGGGCGCCGAAAGCGTGCTTGGCGTGGATGCTTCCCAACTTGCCGTGGACCAAGCGACGGAAAATGCGGCGCTCAATCACTTGGAAGACAAGGTGAAATTTGAGTGCGCTGACGTGTTTGAGTTATTGCCCGCGCTGGAGGCGAAGGGAGAAAAGTATGACGTGGTGATCCTTGATCCTCCTGCCTTCACAAAGTCGCGCAACTCCATTAAGCAGGCCGTGAAGGGCTATCGTGAGATCAATCTGCGCGGCATGAAACTCGTGAAAAACGGCGGGTACCTTTGCACCTGTTCCTGCTCGCACTTCATGGATCCGGAGCTTTTCGCCAAGACCATTCGCGAGGCGGCGACCGGCGCCCACAAGCGCCTCCGCCAGGTGGAGTTCCGCACCCAAGGCCCCGACCACCCCATCCTCTGGGCCGCCGACACCAGCAGCTACTACCTCAAGTTTTACGTCTTCCAGGTGGTGGAGGAGAGATAAAGGCTGAAAAGTGCCGATATGCTTGGATTTATTGGCGTTACAGAATTTAGGCTAGATGAGCAAAACTATCGTAAAGTATCGTAAAATACCATAATTTGATGATTAAAAGTGGTAAGAAAAGTGGTAAGGTAAGTGGTAAGTACTTGAAATGTGACAAGTGGTAAGATATGGAACGGAACTTTCTTTGTTTTCAATGGTTTATAAGCAATTTGCTATTTTGACGAGTGCCATTTTTTGTAACGCAAATTAGTACACACATTATTTTAAAAGTGGTAAAAAGTTGTTTGAAGCAAAAAACACTCCAGGAAGTGGTATCCGAGGAGTGTTTTTTTGACCTAACAAGTGTTGCCCGCCAATGAATTGCCTTGTTACCTATTAATTACCTATAGATTACCTACGAATTACCTATGGATTACCTACGAATTACCTATCGCACCCCTTTTCAAATGAAAAATGATGTGTTATATTTATAATGGACAAAGCGAACAGGAAAACAAAAACTGATCGCCAAGTCCATTTTCTTTTGCAAAAGAACAGGGCAAAGTGAAGCGTCTTCTTGTTACCAATGAAAGGTAGCAAGTAAGGCGCTTTTTTCATGCCTGGATGCAGCCGGAGCCGCGGGTGACGATCCAAGGCTTCATTAATACACATTGAAAGCGAAAGGAAAACAAGCTTATGAATTATGAAGAGTTTAAGCAACAGATCATCGATGATCTGAAGGACAGGCTGGGTGATGATTTTAAGTTGAGTGTTAATGAGGTGAAAAAGCTGAACCAGAGCTATGAAGCAGTGACTGTGACTCCAGAGGGGAGCAACATTGGGGTGAACATGTCCCTGGATAAGCTTTACGACGCAATCCAAAATGACGTGCCGTATGAAACGGTTGTGGATAGAACCGTGGACGCGATTGAGAACGGGTTTGATCAAGCACCAAAGTTCGACGTGAACATGCTTAGTGATTACGATCAGATGAAGAACAAGCTGGCGATGGAAGTTGTTTCGGCCGAGGCCAATGCGGAAATGCTTGAAACCGTTCCTCATAAAAACATTGAGGACATGGCAGTTGTTTATCGCTTCGTGCTTGAGAGCTCTGAGAGCGGCGGTGCTTCCGTCCTGGTGACTAATCAGCTGTTGGAGAACATGGGCGTCACTCCTGAGCAGCTCCACGCTGATGCGATGGAGAACGCACCCCAGCTTCGTCCTGCGGTGATCATGGGCATGAGCGAGATGATGGCCGAGATGATGGGAGTGGATCAGGCAGAAATGCTGGGTATGATCGTGCCGCCGGAGGATGAAAAGATGTTCGTTGCAACCGTTCCGGATAAAACCCACGGCGCAGGCGTTCTTGCATATCAGGATTTCATGGACCAGGCGGCGGAAAGAGTCGGAGGAGACTTCTTTATCTTACCCTCGAGCATCCATGAATGTTTGCTTGTCCGTGACAATGGTGAGATGAAGTATGAGGATCTCGAGGCCATGGTCAGGGACGTCAATGCGACTCAGGTAGATCCTGCGGACAAGCTGACCGACAGCGTATATCACTATGATTCAAAGGAGAAGATCTTTGAACTGGCAGAGAAGTTCGTGGAGCGCCAGGAAAGCCGGGAGGAAGCTGTCGGGAAGGAAGCAGAGGCCGAGGAAAAGGGCTCTTTGCTGGATGACCTGAAGGCAAAGAAGGATGAGGTTTCGAAGGCTCCCAAGAAGGAGGCAACCGAAAAGGCCAAGCCCCAAGCTGAACGCTAAAGATTAAAACTGAATAATGAGAAAATACGAAAGCGCTTTGCCGGGAGCACCCTGGCAGGGCGCTTTTTCAAATCAATCCGCGAGTGCGGAAGAAAAAATAGGAGAAAATGCTAAAATGAATGAATATGAAATTCTTAAGACCATGGGAGTGATCCAGACGAGACCGGCAACGTCAATATTGGGGAAAAAGGAGCCGGTCGCTCATCCCTGCAACTGTAAGACGGAGTGTCCTTACGGTTACGGAAGATCGTTTTGTTTTCCGTGCATGGCAAAGATCATGAGCGAGAGAAATGCATCCAAGAAGGCTGCGACGGTGAGCGCCCAATAAAGATGATATCTTCCCTTTTTATAGAAATCTGATCAAATCCTCTTGACAATACACGGAATCCGTGTATATATTTAATTATACGGAATCCGTGTATTTTTGAAAGGGGGAATGATTATGAAGTCTGATAATTATATGATCGAAGGCATGTTGATTGAGGTGGATAAACCAAGTGAAAAGTCGCCGGCGCAGAAGCTTATTGCAATCCGTGCCGTTACTGGAATGAATCGCTCCAAGTTTGCGGAGTGGCTTGGCGTGCCGTATCGAACAATGCAGGATTGGGAGCTTGGAGTGAGTAAGGTTCCTGAGTATGTCCTGAATTTGATCGCATACAAGGTTGCTAACGAGAGAGAGAAGGGGAAGATATGACGTACGACGATTTTTTGGCATATGAAGAAGACTCGTTTTATTGGAACGACAAAACATCAGACAGTACTCTTGGGCTTGCCTGGCTTTTTAGTTTGCCCATTAGGCTGCTGATTCATCTGGTGTTTTTTCTGATCAGAAGGTTTGACGTTACGAACGGTCTTTTGGTCAGCGGCATTTTTCAGCTGCTCAATTTGGATAAGGAATGGGATCCCAAGCTTCGCCTGCTGCTTTTCATTGGCATGGTGGTCCTGAGCGTGGTGATTCAGAGAGTGTCAAAGATTGCCAGTCTGCTGTTTGCGTTGTTTTCCTGTACCTGTGTAGCCGTCCTAGGCGGTATCTGGAAGCATTATGATTCGCAGACAACGCAATACGTGGCTATGGGAATTTGCTTTGCCGTAACGGCGCTGCTTAATTTTGCAAGCTGGATTCAGCGATCATAAAGAATCAGTAAGGAGGGTGACGTGAAGAAGTGGGAACAGGCTTTTTCGGAAGCAATGGAAAACGGTGAACTGGATTTGTCCAGTGAATTAAATGGAAAATACAGAAACATATTAAAGGCGGTTGAAGAATACTTGGACGAAGCGGAAAGAGAAATCTTTCACGCGGGGTATCGTCGAGGGAAAATGGATGCGAAAAAATCCGGTAAGGGATAAGATGGAATGAATTTCATGGAAAAGGAGCGTCTGCTCGTGATCAACGAATGGTTACGTGCAAGGCGCTTTTTTAATGCAAAGCTTTTGGAAGTTGGGGCACCATTATTTTATGGTGAGGGCGGAAAGGAGGAATCTGGCATGCATGAACGGGATGAACTATGACTATTTTTACGGTGAACAGGCTGACAGCTATGCGTTTTATCGCATTCCAAAGCTTTTGTTTACGGAGAATGAATTTAACGGGCTCTCCATGGAGGCCAAAACCGTATACGGAATTCTCCTGGACAGAATGTCGATGTCTGCAAAAAACGGGTGGCTGGACGAGGCGGGCAGGGTTTACGTCTACATGAAGGTATGCAGCGTTGCTTCCGCCATAGGTTGTGCCAGGCAGAAGGCAGGTCGCATTCTTGCCGAACTGCATGATTTTGGCCTGATCGAAAGGAAGAAGCAGCATTTGGGAAAGCCTGACCGGATCTACATTAAAAACTTCATACGGGTACGAAATTCGTACGCCCTGAGGGATGAAATTCGTACGTCTGGATGTACGGAAATCGTACATCAGGACGTACCGAAATCATCCCCTAATAATACTAAGAATAATAATACTGATTTAAACAAAAACAATCTCATCTTATCTGCAGGACCCAGGGATGAGAGGGATTCATTTCGCGCGTACTTTATGGATCAGTGGGAATATGACCATCTTCTAGAGGAGCATCCCTATGACAGGGAGCTTTTGGATGCCCTTATGGAGATCGCTCTAGACCTGATGTGTTCCAAGCAGAAATACGTGCGCATTGAGGGCGACGAGAAGCCCATAAAGGTGGTGCAGGGATCCGTCATGAAGCTGGATTCCTCTCACCTAAGTTACCTGATTGACAACCTGTCGAAGAATTCGACGAAGGTGAGGAACGTGAAACAGTATCTGTTGGCTGCGTTATATAACGCGCCACTCACGATGCAGACATATTATCAGTCGTGGGTGAACCATGACATGAAACAAGGTTACTTATGACAATTTGGAGGAAAAGAAAGTGAACGCGATTGAAATTAGCATTAATCTGGATCCCGTACATGACGGGGCCGTAATTATCGAGAAGGAAATGGAGCATGTCAAAGATGCTCATGGTCTGATCATTGCCACGAACGGAGATTACAAGGAGGCAGGTGCCCAAGACGTGGCAAAAATCCTTAAGGGATTGTGGGATCGTTTTGACGTGGACTGCATGGGGAAGACAGACTTTGTTACTGTTTTTAATTCGAGGAAGGTAATTCGCCATGAAGGACGCAAATACCTTGTTGGAAGCGTGCTTGTCGTGAAGGAGACCGGTGAGGGGATCGAACTTCTTGATGAGGCTGAATTGGAGCAGGCAAAGAAAGAGTTTGTAAGCAGGCTTGCCGTTCTTAAGATCGGTGACATTAGTTGTGCTGCATATGAGATCGGATAGGAGGATAAGAGAATGAGCAGAACGATACCAAGGGCATACGTAACGGCGGCATGGAGCAAGAATCCGGTGGAGGCAGCAGATCAGGCGAAGAAATATTGCGGGGAGCTTGTGAAGGCAGGATACCTTCCTTTGTGTCCCGTGCTGGCATTTAACGGGATCATCAGCGAGGACGATCCGGACGGGGAGAAGAAGCGCAGGGAGATGTCGGAAGACCTGCTTCGTTGCTCCAGGGTGCTTGTGGCATGCGGCAAGAAGGTTAACGATGACGTGCGTGAGGACAGAGCGCTCGCTAAGCATTACAGGGTGGTGCCAACCACGCTGGAGGGAATCCTGGAGAGCCTGGAGTAGCACGAGGGAGGAAGCACCATGATAAACGAAGACATAGCGGGCAAAACCGTAAGACTCGCCATTTCCATGTCTAAGCTTTCAGGAAAGAACTTGTATCAGGGGCTTAAAAAGTTCGCCGAATATGCAAGAAAGAAGGTTGGGCAACTTCAGGAGATCGTGGAGCAAAAAGCCGCAGAAAAAGACGCCGCGGTCACTGGAAAACAGTCCGTAAAGGATCTGATTCAGCAGGGACAGACCTTGAACAGCATGGACATATCCGATGAAGGCATCCGGGATTTCTTTCGCATAGCAAAGAAGTACGGGGTTGACTATGCCGTTGTGAAGGACACGAGCGGTGAACAGCCAAAGTATGTCGTGTTCTTTAAGGCGAAGGACATTGACGTGATCGAGCAGGTCCTCCGGGAATATGCGGCAAAACGGACAATGAAGCAGGAACGGCAGGATAAGGCAAGCGTCCGCGAAAAGCTAAAAAAGTTCAGAAAAATTGCGAAGAACATGGCCAGGAAGGAACGGGAGAAACGAAAGGAGTACGCACGATGAAGAAGAACTTAAAAAAGCTTTTGATCCTGAACCTTCCGTATGGCATTCTTGGAGCCGTCGCAACCAACCTGGGAGAGGCAATGCGTTTGACCGCAGGTACGAACGCCGCGGAAAGGATTCAGAGCCTCATCTTGGACGGGTGCTTTGGCAGGGCGTTTTCCAATCCCCTGCCAAGCCTTCATCCTTTCGACTTGCTGATTGGAACTGCCGTCGGGGGTGGACTTCGCTTGGCGGTATACTTGAAGGGAAAGAACGCGAAGAAGTACCGTCACAACCAGGAGTACGGTTCCGCCAGGTGGGGAACGCCCGCCGACGTGGAACCATATGTGGACCCGGTGTTTGAAAACAACGTAATCCTGTCGCAGACGGAGCGCATCACAATGAATTCCAGACCTGCCAATCCGAAGTATGCCAGGAACAAGAATTTGCTGATTGTCGGCGGAAGCGGATCGGGTAAAACCAGATTCCTGATCAAGCCGAACCTTTTACAGATGCACTCCAGCTACTGCGTCACGGATCCAAAGGGAACGGTGGTAAACGAGGTGGGCAACGCCCTTTTGAAGAACGGCTACCGTTTGAAAATCTTCAACACGATCAATTTCAAAAAGAGTATGCATTACAATCCGTTTGCTTACGTGCATGACGAAAAGGACATCCTGAAGCTCGTCACGACGCTGATCGCCAACACGAAAGGTGAAGGCAAGGGTGGTGACGAATTTTGGGAGAAAGCTGAGAAACTTTTGTATTCCGCGCTGATCGGATACATTCATTACGAGGCTCCCGAGGAGGAACAGAACTTCTCAACGCTCCTGGAAATGCTCAACGCCATGGAAGTGCGCGAGGATGACGAGGAATTTAAGAACCCCGTTGACCTTATGTTTGAGGAACTGGCGGAGAGGGATCCAGATCACTTCGCGGTGCGCCAATATGCCAAGTATAAGCTTTCGGCGGGAAAGACGGCAAAGTCCATCCTGGTCAGTTGCGGTGCGAGGCTTGCACCCTTTGACATCAAGGAGCTTCGAGAGATCACGGCATATGACGAGCTGGAATTGGATACCCTGGGCGATAAGAAAACGGCACTGTTCCTGATCATGTCGGATACGGACGCAACCTTCAACTTTCTGATCAGCATGGTGTACACGCAGCTATTTAACCTGTTGTGCGAGAAGGCGGATGATGTGTACGGCGGAAGGCTCCCGGTACACGTTAGATGCCTGATCGACGAGGCGGCGAACATCGGCCAAATCCCCAATCTGGAGAAGCTTATGGCCACGATTCGAAGCCGAGAGATTTCGGCGGCACTCGTGCTGCAGGCGAAGTCTCAGCTGAAGGCAATCTATAAGGACAATGCGGACACCATCATTGGCAACTGTGATTCGCAGGTATTCCTTGGCGGATCCGAGCAGACAACCTTGAAGGACCTGAACGCCACGCTGGGTAAGGAGACGATTGATACCTACAATACTGGCGAGACAAGGGGCATGAGTCCCAGCTACAACATGAACTATCAAAAGCTTGGTCATGATCTTATGAGCATTGATGAGTTGGCAGTCATGGACGGCAGCAAGTGTATCGTGCAGATCAGGGGCGTGCGACCGTTTCTTTCCGACAAGTATGATTTGACAAAGCACCCGAAGTATTACCTAACGGCGGATGCGGACAGGAAGAACTGGTTTGATGTGGAAAAATACTTAAGTCATGAGATTAAGTTGAATCCCAATGATCAATATGAGGTTATTGAAGTGGAATAATTGTTCTGGAAAATCTAGGGATAATCTGTTATAATACTAGTGATGATTTTTGCAGATGACAAAAATCGTTCTCCAACCTTGAGACATAATTATATGCAGGGATAATCCAGCGAGACTTTTGTTGGATTCAGCTAAGAAGGTGGCCTCGTGCCCGCTATCCGCTGCATGATTATGGTTTGGAATCAAGGGGAAAGGAGGGCTCATGGCAAGGAATCGTGTATCTTCAAAAACGCACAGTCAGAAGCAGTTGGATGATTATGCTAATCAGCACAATCCAAACAACAAAGCCTATTGGGCTAGAATGGCAAATGCTCAGCCGTCAAAGAAGGCATTAAAGCATAAGGCCATTCAGGATGCAAAACGCTATGCCAAATTAGAGGCAGAATGTGGCGTTATGTATCCGCTGGATTGGTTTTGCTACAGTAATCCATATGATTTTGATTAAGCAAAATGCATGAGTTTAGGGAAAGCATCAATCACGAGATTGGTGCTTTTCTTAAGCCGCAAATAATAGTTTACGGGCGTAGCTCAGTGGTAGAGCGGTGATCAGTCAGTTCACGCGTCGCAGGTTCAATTCCCGTCGCCCGTTTATAAGAGGCTCTTTGGCTTAATGCCGAAGGGTCTTTTATATTGCCCATCTCTAACGAGACGGGCTTTTTTCATGCCCAAAATTGGGCAAATGTGCGCGCACGTCCGAGAATCAGTCGACGGATTCCGGAAACGACAACTGCATAAGGAAGCCGCGGGGACATTCACCGAAGCGTTTGGCCGACGCATTGGGAACACAAGCCCCGCCAGAAACAAACAACCAAACAACAATCAAAAAACGGAGGAATTTAACATGGCATTTTTTAACAGCGCAGTAGGCGTACTTCAGACTCTCGTAATCGCTCTTGGTGCAGGTCTTGGCATTTGGGGAGCAATCAACCTGATGGAGGGTTACGGCAACGATAACCCCGGCGCAAAGTCCCAGGGCATGAAGCAGCTCATGGCTGGCGGCGGCGTGGCCCTGATCGGCATCACCCTTGTGCCCCTGCTTTCCGGACTGTTTTGATCGGCCCAGAAGTGTGGAAGGCGGGCACGGAAAGGTCAGGCGGAAAGTCGCCTGGCCCTTTCGTGACCCTAATCGGTAAAAAGAAGCGGGAGGCAGCATGAGCAGCATAGGAGACATCATTGACGAATGGCTGCGGGGAGTGCTTATCAACGGCATCATGAACAACGTGAGCAACACCTTCGATTCGGTGAACCGTCAGGTGGGGCAGATCGCGACGGAGGTTGGCAGGACGCCTGCCAACTTCTCGCCTGCGATTTACAACATGATCCGAAACATTTCGGAGAACGTGATCATGCCGATCGCAGGAATTATCCTGACTTTCATTGCCTGTTATGAGCTGATCCAGCTGGTCATCAGTCACAACAACCTGGCTAACTTCGAATCCTGGATCTTTTTTAAGTGGACCTTTAAGACCTTTGTGGCGGTATACATTGTGTCCAACACGATGAACATTACCATGGCGGTGTTTGACGTGGCTCAGCACGTGGTGTCAAGGTCAGGCGGCATCATTGCGGGAAGCACGGCGATCGACGCAAGCGCGCTTCGCACGATTCAGGCGACCCTGGAGGCGACGCAGACGGGATCGCTCTTTGCGATCTTCCTGCAGTCTTTTATCGTGCAGTTTTTGATCTACGTGCTTTCGGTGCTCATTTTCGTCATCGTGTACGCGAGAATGATAGAGATCTACCTGATGGTCAGCCTGGCGCCGATTCCCTTTGCGACCTTTGGAAACAGGGAGCAGAGCATGATGGGACAGAACTATCTTAGGTCGCTGTTCGCGCTTGGCTTTCAGGGGTTCCTGATCATGGTGTGCGTCGGCATCTACGCGGTGCTGATCCAGACGGTGTCGTTCACTTCGGACATCATCGCTTCCCTTTGGGGAGTCATGGGCTACACGGTCCTTTTGGTGTTTACTTTGTTTAAGACGGGTTCGGTGGCCAAGTCAATCCTTCACGCCCACTAAACTGGGGAACGGACGCGGAGGAAATCAAACCAAAAGTTCCCTAAATCGGAAAGGAATTAGAAATGGCAGCATCATACGTATCGGTGCCCCGAGACCTGACGAAGGTGAAGAGCAAGGTGATGTTTAACCTGACGAAACGGCAGCTTGTCTGCTTTGGCCTGGCGGCGCTCATCGGAGTTCCGTTTTTCTTTTTGGTCAAGCAGTTTTGCGGCGTAAGCACGGCGGCCATCTGCATGATGGTCGTCATGATGCCGTTTTTCTTTCTCGCGATGTACGAGAAGAACGGCAGGCACCTTGAGGTCATCCTCGGACACTTCATCGAGGCAACCTTTATAAGGCCCAAGGAGAGGCCTTACAAGACGGACAACAGGTATTCTGCCCTTGAGCGTCAAATGGAGGCGCAGAGGGCAATTAACGCGATCATAAGCGGCAAACAAAAGAAGGAAGGGAGGGACGAGCGGTGCCGTGGAAAAAGAAAAGGGAAGTAACGATCCCGCGGGGACTGAACCGAGCGGAGCAAAGGGAAGTGAGAAGGATCCTGGAAGCGGCAGGCCGTGATGACGGCGTTCCAAGGACCGCGCAACAGAGCATTCCCTTCGACCGGATGTTTCAGGACGGGATCTGCAGGGTCGGAAGCGACTACTACACGAAGACGATTCAGTTTCAGGACCTAAACTATCAGCTGGCGCAGCAGGAGGACAAGACGGAGATCTTTGAACAGTGGTGTTCCTTCCTAAACTTCTTTGACAGCACGATCCATTTTGAACTGTCCTTCGTAAACGTGGAGACGGACCTTTCGGAATTTCGGACGGGGATTGCAATTCCGCATAAGAAGGACGAGTTTAACGGAGTGCGTGACGAGTACAGCTCCATGCTGTTCCACCAAATGGAGGCGGGCAACAACGGGCTTTCAAAGCTGAAGTACCTGACCTTCGGAATTCATGCGGAGAGCGTAAGGGCGGCAAAGCCAAGGCTCATCCACGTGGAGACAGACCTCATGAACAACTTTAAGAAGCTGGGCGTTGGCGCAAGGACCCTAAACGGAAGGGAGCGCCTTGCCCTGATGCACAGGATCTTTCACGTGGGGGAGAGCGACAGGTTTTTATTCGACTGGGACTGGCTGAAACCCACGGGACTTACGGTAAAGGACTTCATCGCGCCGAGCAGTTTCCACTTCCCCAACGGGAAGCGGTTTGAGATGGGAAGCACCTTTGGTGCGGTAAGCTTTTTGTCAATCGACGCGGCGGAGATCAGCGACGCGCTTCTGGCGGACTTCCTGAACATGGAATCAAGCCAGGTGGTCACGATGCACCTGCATTCGGTGGACCAGAACGACGCGATCAAGACGGTAAAGCACACCATCACGGAGCTTGACCGGAGCAAGATCGAGGAGCAGAAGAAGGCGGTCCGAGCGGGCTACGACATGGACATCATCCCGTCGGACCTGGCGACCTTCGGAAAGGACGCAAAGGCACTCCTCAAGGAACTGCAATCGCAAAACGAGAGAATGTTCCTTCTTACCTTCCTCATCATGAACACGGGGAAGACGCAGGAGGAGCTGGAAAACAACGTGTTCCAGGCGAAGTCCATCGCTCAGAAGCACAACTGCAACCTTGTGCGGCTGGACTTTCAGCAGGAGCAGGGGCTGATGAGCTCCCTGCCTCTGGCAAGCAACCTCGTGGACGTGGAGAGGGGCATGACGACCTCAAGCACGGCGATCCTCGTGCCCTTTACGACGCAGGAGCTTTTCCAGTCGGGGAAGGAGAGTCTGTACTACGGCCTGAACGCCCTGTCAAACAACCTGATCATGGTGGACAGAAAGCTCCTTAAAAACCCGAACGGGCTGATCCTCGGAACCCCCGGTTCAGGTAAGTCATTCGCTGCAAAAAGGGAGATAGCGAACGCGTTTCTCGTAACGGACGATGACGTGATCATCTGTGATCCCGAATCGGAGTATTCGCCGCTGGTGGATCGTTTCGGAGGGCAGGTCATCAGGATCAGCCCCACGAGCTCGCAGTTTATCAACCCGATGGACATCAACGCAAACTATTCGGACGATGACAACCCGGTGGCACTGAAGGCGGACTTCATATTGTCGCTGTGCGAGCTGATCGTGGGCGGAAAGGAAGGCCTGCAACCCATCGAAAAGACGGTCATAGACCGCTGCATCCATCAGATCTATCAAAGGTACTTCGAGGATCCGAGACCCGAGAGGATGCCACTTCTGGAGGACCTGTACAACGAGCTGTTAAGGCAGGGGGAAGAGGAGGCAAGGCACGTGGCGACGGCCCTTGAGATCTACGTAACGGGGTCGCTCAGCGTGTTCAACCACAGGACCAACGTGAACGTGACAAACAGGCTTGTCTGCTATGACATCAAGGACCTTGGAAAGCAGCTGAAGAAGATCGGCATGCTGGTCGTGCAGGATCAGGTCTGGGGGCGCGTGACGGAAAACAGGTCACTTGGAAAATCAACCAGGTATTACATGGATGAGATGCACCTTTTGCTTCGCGAGGACCAGACCGCGGCATACACCGTGGAGATTTGGAAGAGGTTCAGGAAGTGGGGCGGCATTCCGACGGGGATCACGCAGAACGTAAAGGACCTGCTGTCCTCCAAGGAGGTGGAAAACATATTCGAGAACTCGGACTTCATCTACATGCTGAACCAGGCGGTGGGTGACAGGCAGATCCTGGCCAAGCAGCTGAACATCAGCCCGTACCAGCTTTCGTACGTGACGCACTCAGGAGCAGGCGAGGGCCTCATCTTTTATGGCAACGTGATATTGCCGTTCGTTGACAGGTTCCCGACGGACGTGGAGCTCTACCGCATCATGACCACGAGGCTTTCCGAGCGGTCCGAGATCGCGAAGGAAGAGGCGGCAAGGGACGAGGCTGAAAAGGGCGAGACGAAGACGCTGCTTAGGCATGAGGGCGGAAAGGAAGTCAGTCTATGAGAAAGCAAACGCCAAAACTGAACAATGGCATGCCTGGAGGAAGGACTTTCGGAGGCAGGAGAAGAAAGCAAGGCGGCGGATCCTCCCCGCCTTCCGAGGGCAAAGCTCCCGGCAGTGCGGGGGATGACAGGGAGGAACGGGCGGAAAACGAGGAGATAGCCGAGTCTGCCGTCCGTCTCGTAACGGGAGCCGCGAAAAGCGGTGCGCAGGAGCTTTCCGAAGCTGCATCGGAGCTTCAAAAGAAACTTGAAGAAAGAGAAGGCGAAGGCACTTCAAACGGAGGGTATTCAAGCAAGCTCAGCCAGGGGAGGCATTTCAAAAACGCGGACAAGCTCCACGAAAGGGAAGGCGAGGGAAGCAACCTTCGATCGCGCCAGATGCAAAAGAGAAATCAGCAAAAGGAGATCATGCAGCGCGGCAGGGAGGCAAAGGGATCCGCCAGTGCAGCTAGTGCCGCGGGAGGAAAGGCTAAAGCAGCCGGAAGCAAGGCGGGAGAGTCGCTGGCAAACTTCGTGAGGGACAATCCGGGGGCGGCGCTTCTTGGCATCTTTGGCGGCCTTGTCCTGATGATACTCGTGAGCTCCCTTGGCTCCTGCGGCATGTTCATGTCAGGCGGAGGCGGAACGGTTGCCTACACGAGCTTTACGGCAAAGGACAAGGAGATCAAGGCGGTGGAGAAGGAGTATCAGTCGTTGGAAAAGGACTTGAAAAAGGAAATGGACAAGATCAACAAGACCCATGCCGGCTACGACGAATACGTAAAGACCATCGCGCCGATCGAGCACGATCCGTTTGAGCTTGCGGCGTTTTTGACAGTCCTTTACGAGTCATACACGAAAAAGGGCGTGAAGGACTACCTGAAAACGATTCTGGACGGTCAGTACGACCTTTCGACCTACGCGACCACGGAGACCAGGTACAAAACCGAGACAAGGTGGCACTGGGTGACCAAGACAAGGGAAGAGGAAAGGATCGGCTTTCGCTGGGAAGGCATGCGCCTCGTCATGTACACCTACACCGTAACGGTGGAGTATCAGGAACTGGAGTCCTACGAGGTGCAGGTGCCGTATGACTACACGATCCTGCACGTGACGCTCACGGGGCGGTCCATTGACGATTACGTAAAGAGCTTAGGGCTTAGCGACGAACAGCGCAGGCGATATGAGATCTTGCTTCAGATGAAGGGCAACAAGCCGGAGATATTTAACTGACATTAAGGCCCAAAAGGGCGGAAAGGATGGAAAGAAATGACTGAAAGAAATTATGACAAGCTGGAGCGCATGCGCGAGGAGATCCGCAAGGATCACGAAAGGATCGCGATGCTGCAGGAGCAGGTAAGGGCAAAGGAAGCGAAGCTTCGCGAGGCAGAGGGGAGCAGGATCGTGGCAGACGTGGAAGCCATGAAGCTTTCTCCCGAGGACGTGGGAGTGCTGCTTGACCTCATCAAGGCCGGGAAGATACCTGGAATCGCCGATGCCAGCATCCCTGCAAGGGTAACCAAGGGAAGGCGAAAGGCTGCCGTCGACAAACTTGAGGGTGGCTTCTTTGACGAAGAGGATGCGGAAGGAGAGGAAAACGATGAAGGGGAAAACTAAGCTTTTGATGATCCGAAGGGGACTAAGGGCCGCGGCTACAACGCTGACGGCCTTTTTGATTGGAACGATGCCGGTTACCGCATATGCCGCGCCGGAAGAATACGTCACCTGCATTTGCGGCGAGAAGTGCACGGAAGGTCACGTAAACCATGACTGCGTAGTCTGCAATTATGACTATAACTTTTGTCAGGCAAGTGAGGCCGCTGATGACGAGACGGACCAAGGGGACGGGGAGGACGGAACTTCCCTGGTAACTGAAATCTTCGGGCCCCTGACCCCTGACGGGAACCTTGAACTCGTTGATGATTACGGATCACCAGAAGGGGGAGGGAAGCAGTTCATCACGGTGCTGACGAAGTCCGGGAATTACTTTTACATCATCATCGACCGCGACGATAAGGGGACTGAGACCGTGCACTTTCTGAACAAGGTGGACGAGGCCGACCTGCTGAAACTGATGGATGACGAGGAGGTCAAGGCGTACGAGGAGGAAAAGAGCTCGGAAGAAGCAAAGGATCCCGAAGGTGAAAAGGAGCAGGAAGAAGGGGAGACAAAACCTGGTCTGATACAGTTGCCGAAGCTCGGCGGAGGTGAGGAAGAAGGTGAAACTGAGAAGCCTGAAATAAATCCCGCCATTCCCGCAGTTGTCGTGATCGTTATCGTAATCGCTGGTCTGGTGGTGATGCTTTCCAAAAAGAAAAAGGGAAAGAATGTCGTGAAAAAGGGTCCTGATCTGGACGCCGATTACGACGAAGGCTCGGACGAATATGCGGCAGGCCTTCCTGAAGCGGACGAGCTTTTTGACAGGGATGCGGACGGCGAAGAGGATCGTGAAGGGGAAGCGGAAGAAGCTTCCAAAAGAGGATAACAGGTAAACATGGGGTGGCCAAAAGGTCGCCCCGATTTTAAGGAGGGAGAAGAAAGATGGCAAGAAAGTCAAGAATGACGGCATACGCGCAGGGCATTAAGACCTTGGAACAATTAAGCGCAAAGGATGAAAAGCATAAGGCGACATCCGTGATGGAGCGACTTGCGAAGATGAAGAACCAGAAGAAGGAGGGCAAGTAAGATGGGCGAAAAAGACAAGACGGCATTTGATCCCAAGGCTGCCGCAGAAGCGCGAAAGGCGGAGCTTGAGGAGATCACGGGAAAGCTTGAAAAGGGCGTGAAGGACATCTTTACCACGGAAGGATACAAGAACTACCTGAACTTCTGCGCAAAGCTTCCCAGGTATTCCGTGAACAATCAGATCCTGATCATGATGCAGCGGCCTGACGCAACGATGTGCCAGTCCTACACCGGATGGAAGGAAGCGAACAGGTTTGTCAAGAAGGGAGAGAAGGGCATTCGCATTCTGGCACCCGCACCCTATAAGATGGAGAGGGAGCAGGACAAGATGGATTCGTCTGGAAAGCCCGTGCTGGACAGGGACGGGGAACCAGTGAAGGAAAAGGTGGAGATCACGGTTAACGCGTTTAAGCCAGTCAGCACCTTTGACGTAAGCCAGACGGAAGGCGAGCCCATTCCTCAGATCGGGGCGACCGAACTGGCAAGCAGCGTGGACGGATACGCTTCCCTGATGGATGCAATCAAGCAGGTGGTGCCCGTGCCCATTTCCTTCGAGCAGATCGATTCGGGTGCAAAGGGATACTTCCACCTGGAAGAGAACCGAATCGTCGTTCAGGAGGGCATGAGCGAGGCACAGACGGTAAAGACCCTGCTTCACGAGGCATCCCACCAGGCGCTGCATTCCCGCGAGGCGATGGAACATTCGGGTGACAAGAAGTCCAGGGGACAGAAGGAAGTGGAGGCCGAATCCGTAGCATACGTGGTGTGCCAGCACTTTGGGATTGACACTTCGGACTATTCCTTCCCGTACGTGGCGACCTGGTCGGAGGGAAAGGAAGTGCCGGAGCTGAAGGCATCTCTTGACGTGATCCGCAGGACGGCCGCAGACCTGATCGTCAAGATCGAGGACAAGGTACTGGGCAAGGAGAAGGAGCAGTTCGAGGAAATCGAAAAGTTTGCGAGGGAGCATGCGGACGAGCTCCCTTTCGATAATCCGGGGGCGAATCAGAACGCGGGATTCATCAAGATCGAACCTCCGGTAGACTTTTCGGAATACAAGGCGGACAGGAAGCTGACCATTACCGCGGAGGAACCGAAGGAAGTTACGAAGCAGGAAGGGGGACCTGCAAGGGAAGAGCCGAAGCAGAAGGAAACCGTGAAGAAGGAACCCGCGAAAAAGAAGGCTACAGAAAAGACGGATTCCAAGGAGAAGGCAAAACCAGCCAAGACTTCCGTCAAGGAAAAGCTGAAGACGGAAAAGGTGAAGGCTGAGAAAACCAAGGGGGCAAAGAAGGCACCCGCAAAAGACCTGCAGGAAGCAATTTAACCAAGAGCGCCTCGGCATGTGCTGGGGCGCTTTTCCAAAACAAAAAGAAAAGAGGAAACGTGAATGAAGAGAATTTTAATCATTGCAGGCATTGGAGGAATCAGTTTTATCGCAGGGTATTTCATCGCAAAGAAGCGCACGGAAGGAAGGCTGGAACCGTTACTGGATGAGATGGGCGAAACGCTTTATCAGAGCATTGAACTTTTGGAGGAAAACGATAAATATCTGGATGAGGTTTTCGGACCATTAGATGATGAGGATGATGACGACAAGGAGGACTTCTGTTATGACGAATAAGCTTGTGATCGCGGAGAAGCCTTCCGTAGCTCAGACCATCGCAAAGGTTCTTGGTTGCAACGGCAGGAAGGACGGATTCCTGGAAGGGAACGGCTGGATCGTCAGCTGGTGCGTGGGGCATCTCGTGGAGCTCGCGGAGCCGGAAAGCTATGACGCGAAGTATGAAAAATGGAAGAAGGAAGATCTCCCAATCTTCCCCGCAAATTGGGAGTACCAAGTGAACCTTGGGACAAAGAAGCAGTTTGAGATCCTGAAGGACCTGATGAAGAGGGATGACGTAATCTGCGTCGTAAATGCATGTGATGCGGGACGGGAAGGCGAGCTGATCTTTCGCCTTGTGTATGAAAAGGCCGGATGCAAAAAGCCGATGAAGAGACTCTGGACCTCATCCCTTGAGGATGATGCAATCCGCAAGGGATTTGATGATCTCGCTGACGGAAGTGAGTACGATAAGCTGTATGAGGCGGCGCTTTGCAGGGAGCGCGCGGACTGGATCGTCGGGATCAACGCAACAAGATTTTTCTCGACCATCTATGGTCAGACGCTGAACGTGGGAAGGGTTATGACTCCCACCCTGGCACTTGCCGTGGAGCGGGAGGCACAGATCCGCGCGTTTAAGTCTGAGGACACCTTTGCGGTTTTACTCGAGACGCCAAGCGGGATCCTTTCAAGCCAAAAGTTTAAGGACGAAGGCATGGCGAAGGATGTTTTGGGAAACTGCTTAACGAGCAGAACCGTGAAAATCACGAAGGTTGAAAAGAAGGAGAGACAGGAGAAGGCTCCTGCGCTTTTTGACCTGACGAGCCTGCAGAGGGAAGCCAACAGGAAGCTTGGCTATACCGCTCAGCAGACCTTAGATTACGCGCAGTCACTGTACGAGAAAAAGCTGACGTCTTATCCAAGAACAGACTCCAGATACCTGACAGAAGACATGGAAGAGTCGCTTCCGTCCCTAATCGTGAAGGCAGAAAAGATCAGAGGTCTTCAGGCCACGAAGGTTCAAAACCTGCACGCAGTGATCAACGGTAAAAAGGTAACGGACCATCACGCGATCATACCCACCATGAGCTCCGATAAGGCCGTTTTAAGCGAACTTCCGAAGGGAGAGCAGGAAATACTTAAGCTGATCGCAAAACGGCTCCTTGAGGCGATTTCGAGCCCCTGCACCTATGCCGAGGCCGTGCTGGAGGCGGACTGTCAGGGAGAAACGTTTTCCGCTAAGGGAAAGACGATTCTAAGTCCCGGATGGAAGGGAGTTGCCAACGATGCTGAAAAAACTTCTGACGAAAAAGACGAAGGCAAGCTGAATCTTACCGGAAATGAGAAGGAAGGATCTGAGCTTTCCGTCCTTGGCGGCAGCATTAAGGCAGGCAAGACAACGCCGCCAAAATCCTACACGGAGGACACGCTGCTTTCCGCGATGGAGAAGGCAGGAAGCGACGAAATCCCCGACGAAGCGGAACGAAAAGGCCTTGGCACGCCGGCGACCAGGGCGGGGATCATTGAGAAGTTAGTAAGGATCGGATTCATCGAAAGACGCGGCGACGGGAAAACAAAATTCCTCGTTCCGACGCACAAGGGAGAGTCTCTGATCACGGTCATTCCGGAGGAAATCCAGTCAGCATCCATGACTGCGGAATGGGAACAAAAGCTTCTGCAGGTGGAGCGTGACCGATATGAATCCGGAAGGTTCATGTATGAGATCGAGGACGAGGTAAGGCAACTGATCGAGACTTACGAAATCATTCCGGACGCTGAAGTCCTCATGCGTCCCACACACGAACCGATGGGAAAATGTCCATGCTGCGGAGGCGTCATCGTTGAAAAGAGCAAGGGATTCTTTTGCGGAAACAGGGATTGCCGTTTTGCACTTTGGAAGGAGAACCGCTTCTTCGATTCCTTGTCCAAGAAGCTGACGAAACAGATCGCGGAACAGCTCCTTACAAGCGGGCGTGCCAGGCTGAAAAAGTGCCGCTCCGTGAAAACCGGAAAGACCTTCGACGCGACGGTCGTCCTTTCGCATAAGGATGACGGACAGGCGGTTTTCACTCTTGAATTTGACAAAGGGGGAAAGTAAAAATGGAAAAAAAGAAAAAGACGAAGATCCAAAAGTGGGACGAAGTTAGGGGAATGACAGAAGTGGAAATTGACGAGGGATCCGTCATTTCTGAGGAGAAAGCGGGGGACGGTCCGTCGCTTAGCCGCGAAGTCATGCGGGCGCTGGAGGACCTGCTGGAGCAGAATGACAATTCCCTCGACGGCGTGATCAACAATCTCCCCGTTCCGAAGGATGAGAACGCACAGGCCGTGATTTCCGCGCAGGAAGATGAAAGGAAAAAGAAATCCATTCTGGAAAAGCTGCAGGAGGGCGGAGTTGAATCCGAGAAGCCCGCTGCCATTCCGATGCGATACTGTTTGGGAGAATTGGAGAGGTGCTGACGTGAGAGAGTATACTGATCGGATAAGAATTTGGATCAAGCCGGAAGAACGTGAAATGATTCAAAAGAGAATGGAGCTCACGGGAATTCACAGCATTTCCGCATACGGACGAAAGATGCTCTTAAATGGCGTAATCATCCAGTTGGATCTCAGCGACCTAAAGGAAGTGTCGAGGCTTGTACGTATCAACGCAAACAACCTAAATCAGTATGTTAAGAGGGCAAACGAAACAGGAAGCATCTACTTGGAAGACATTAAGGAGATCAAGGAACAGCAGGAAAAAATCTGGGAGGCGCTGAAAGACCTGATAGGACGTTTGGCGGTTATTGATTAAAAAGAGGTGAGGACAAGTGGCTGCAACAAGATTAATACCCATGCATCAGAATAAAGGAAAATCCATCAGGCAGTGCCTAAAGGACAGGACGGATTACGCTCAGAACGGCGAAAAGACGAACGGCGGGGAATTAGTCAGCAGCTACGCGTGCGACCCCAAACTTGTCGAAGAAGAGTTCGCCGCTTCCAAGAGGGAGTATCTTCAAAATACGAGAAGAGTCATTCCGGGAGACATCATCGCATATCAGATCAGGCAATCATTCAAGCCAGGAGAGATTACTCCCGAAGAGGCAAATCAGATTGGATATGAAACAGCCATGCGATGGACAAAAGGAAATCATGCCTTTATCGTCGCAACGCACATTGACAGAGCTCACATACACAACCACATCATTTATAATTCCACGAATCTTGACTGCGACAGAAAGTTTAAGAACTTCTTTCTAAGTAGTTTCGTGCTTCAAAAAATCAGTGACCTTGTGTGTTTGGAACACGGCATGTCCGTGATCAAACCGAAGAAATACGGCGAACGAGTAAAGCGGACGGATTATCCAAAACGGGAAAGCTTCCGTGAAAAAATAAGGGAATCCATAGATGTGTGCTTGTCCCACAATCCAAAGAACATGGAAGAATTGCTCCGTCAGCTAGAAGAGATGGGATATGAGATTAAGCGCGGAAAACACGTTTCGATAAAGGGACCAGGGCAGGAGAAATTCATTCGATTTCGTTCCCTTGGAGCAGGATATCGCGAAGAAGATCTTGAGAAATTTTTTTCCGGAGAGGCAAAAAATGAACAGAATCGTGATACGAACTTAAACGAAAAATCGAAAAGCGCGGCGAAGGAATCAAAGGAGCCGGAGCTCGACATGCTCCTTAACATTCAGGAAATTATTGCCAAGGGCAAAGGACCGGGATATGAGAGATGGGCGAAGATTCACAACGTGAAGGAGATGGCACAGACCCTGCTTTTTCTTGAGAAGGAAGATCTGAGGAATTACGAGAAGCTAGCGAAAAAGGCTGGCGATGCGTCGGAGAGATTTGGGGAAATCACAAAAAAACAAAAGGATCTCGAGGCCAGACTCGTCGAGATTGCCAGTCTGAAAAAACACATCATCAACTACTCCAAGACCAGGGAAGTTTATGCTGAGTATCGCAAGAGTGGCTATTCAAAAAAGTTCTTTGAAGAGCACCGGGAGGAGATTACGCTACACAAGGCTGCAAAGGAAGCCTTCTCAAAAATCAAGGGGCCGATTCCGAAAATCAAGGAGCTGAACGAAGAGTACGAGCGGATCTTAAGAGAGAAAAAGAAGACCTACGCTGAGTATCGACAGGCAAGGCAGGACATGAAAGATTACCAGACGGCAAAGTACAACGTGGATCAATTTCTCAAAAGAGAGGAAGAGGAAAAAAGGACCAGACAGAAAGAAAAAGAAAATAAGGTTTTATGAAAAAGTGGGAGATCAAGCCGTGAGCATTTTGGCAGGATCTCCCGCTTTTTTGTTTTCTGTCAATGGCTCTTAGCGTCACATTTGGTGATGCGTAGCTCCGAACGAAAGTGAGGTTCCTGGGGGATTGGGGGCAACGCCATCCAACAAGCAAATGGGTCTCTCGGGCCCGAGAGACATTGCTTGCGAATTTGTGAAACCAAGGTTATAAGTCCTTTAAAATGGACAGAATATGTAGATAATATTAATTATCATAGTGGGCGTTTTTAAATAAATTTGAAAAAAGTTGTTGACAGCACAAAGGGCATACCTCTAACATTAAGGCATACCATTATAAAGGAGGATAACCAAATGGCGAACAAAACTTTTTCAATTAAAATGGATGAAAGGGACATTGAAAAACTGAAGAAATATCATACAGCACTTATTAAGGCAGGCGTCATTTCTTCGAAAGAAATGACATTCAATGCATTGTGTAAGCATTTGATACTGGATTACATTAGTGAAGACATTAGAAGTGCCATATCTGAGATTAGTGTTAGTTCAGTAAGGTTAGAAAAAGCGATTTGGGTGAATTCTTACAACCTTAGTGAGGAGTCGTTTGAAACACTGAAGGAGTGCTATGACGAGGCGGAAATGGCGCGGAAAAAGGATTTGAATGAAGCGGTTGATATTTTTGAAGAACTGAGTGATTTGGATATTATTTATGACCCTGATGGGATGGGGCAGATTTTTGTTGCACCAGAATCAGAAGAGGATGCAATGGATCCGTTCCGCAGTTACTGGGCGGGGAGATATCTGGACAGGATGCAAGACTTAAACGAAAGGTTTACGAAAAATGAATTGGATTACATCGTGGAAACAATAAAACAATCATCAGTATCAGAGGATAAGAAAAAAGAACTGATTGAAGAATTGCGAGATAAATTCGAACAGCGGAGACTAGCATTCCTGCGTACGCAGAGAAATAGATGAGTTTGTGCTCAAAGCATCAAGATAAGGAGAGATTATGGATAAGGGATTTGGAATGGACGGACAAATGAATCTGGAAAGTTGGTTTTCTACGAAGGATAAGGATCCAATAAGCAATGCAACGTGTGTAATTAAAGATGGAGTGTGCATTGATTGTACCTGGGAGGATCTGTTTGATTCCAAGATGTATGATACGGTAACTTGCGTAACATATGTTTCTTCGCCTTCCTTTTTTCATGGGATTGCGAAACAATATAAAAAAGCATCCATAATCATCGGAATCGAAAAAGAAGATGTAAGGAAGGCCTTTTTAGAGGGAATGAACGCTCATGTGCATACGCTTGGAAGAGAGCTTTTTGAAAACATGTCTGATGAAGGCAAAGATAAGGTGATTGCGGGAGATTTGACTATTCGATATGCAAAGCCGAATTGCATAATTCACTCAAAATTCTTTCTCCTATCCAGCACAAAAAGCCAAGAGACCAGGTTGATCTTTGGATCTGCGAATATGACCAAAAGCGCTTTTGATAATCATATAAAGCAGTATGAGGATATCATGGTATTCGATAATTCGCCATTATTTGATACATATATTAAGCGTTTTAATGCCATTATGGGTGAAACGGAAGATTACATTCCAAGGGAAGTTCGTGAAAAGTACAAAGAAGGTAAGATAATCTCAGTTGCGGATTTGACTGCTGAAGAGTTAACGGAAAATTTGTTTAATACGCTGGAAGAAAAGAATCTTATACCTGTTTGCAATGAAGAATTAATGGAAGCCATGCAGGCGGCGCGTATGGAGGAAGAAAAGGAAAGTACGCGCGCGCGAGCAACCTTTGAAATCATTAGCGAAGTGAGTAAGAAGAAAACCGGTGACAAAACTGGTCAGCTAGTCATGAAAAAGGGAAAGGATTTAGAGAAAGCAAAAGAAAAGATCACTGACATCTTATTCCGAAGAACCAAAACGGAAGCCAGTAATGAACGCTTTACTCTTACATACAATGATGCGGACAAGAAACAGTATCGAGTATATACGAGAATTGAGGGAGAAAGTGTTAGGGATCCAGAAGTATATGACCGATGTGCAACTCAGGAAGAAATAAAAAGATCTCTTGAAAATGTGATTAGATTTATTGATGCGTACAGAAAATATGTAACAGATAAATATGAGGATACACAAGAGCTTTCTCGAATCTTTGAAGCAATACTGTATTCCTTTATTTCGGCCTACATATTTATTCTGAGGCAAAAAGCCCCAGGGGGTAAGGCGGATGTGCCACTTATTCTTGTTATCGGCGGCAAGGCCTTCTCTGGCAAATCAAATCTTCTCGCATACATTGACAGAATTATGAGCGGAAGAAAACTGCCAAAAGAAAAACACTATTATGAGTATAAAAATATTTCCAAAGGTGGAAATTTGGGAGACCTATTTTTGTCTGACAACACATATCCTCTTTTGGTAGATGAGGTCCCCACAGCTTTCTTTACCAGCAAATCATCAAATAAAGGTGAAGAATTAATAAAGTATTTATCGAATACATTGGAAGGAAAACACCCTGCCATGATCTGCACGACAAACACATCTACATTTAGCATACCTCGACAGGTTAGCAGGAGAATTTATTTCATAAAGGTAGATGCTTGCTTTGACGAGAAAATTCGTCAAGAGGCAAGCGATTATTATGATGCCGTGATGGATGAAGCAGATAATCATCTTTTTAGGGATTTTTGCTGCAGAATGAGTGAAAAGATTAAGGTGGATGAAGAACTATTTGGGACTGAACATTTCGACTATTTGAGAGCGGCAAGAGAGATCTTTATAGAGTATTTTTCTTTGTCTGGTATTGATATGCCAGATTACTTTCCAAAGGAATTATACAATGATTATGATGCTCGGGGAAGATATATGTGGGGAGTTCTTTATGAACAGGAAAAAAAGATGTTTTCTTATGATCGCCTTGGAAATGGAAGGGGAGAAGCAACTTTGACTGTAAATATCAAGGAACTGGTCCCAGCTAACAAGGATACCCAGACATACATAAATTACATAAGACCCGACATATTAATTGAAGAGGCTGGAATGTATGTCGTTTTGCGAGCCAATGCCTTTTATGATTGGATTGGCGTGAGGAAAGGATTATTTAAAGGAACTAGGAAATCAAAGAAACCGTAAAGGTATTAGGAAGATGTTATGGCACCGGATGCTGGTCAAATTTCACATGAGTTCAGACTAGGTTAAAGTTTTGGGTGTTATCTGGGACAGAATAAGAAAAAAAGCGTACTCGATTTTGAGTGCGTTTTTTTTAGTGCCGTGAAAAATGCCATGCTGTCATGTCGCCTGTCATGCGACCACGGTGTATCTGCGTGGTGCTACAATACAATCAATAAGTGATTCACAGGAGGTGGCAGATATGTTAAATGAGATCAGAGATATTGTTTGTTCAATGTGGGAAGCTGCTGAAGGTTTGGAGGGACTGGGACTTAGTAAAATGATTCCGCATATTGCGGGGCGCATGGATATCCGACATGCTATGAAGGCGGAGGCGATTCAGACCATTTTCGAAGTGGAGGGATACAAGGAGGAGCTCACTGACGAACAGGTTGAGTATCTTCAGTTTGTACTTCACGCGCCAATCAAAAAGGGTGATACGGCAAGTTATGTCAATAGTATAAAGGATTGGGATTTTATCAGAGATAATCCGTTAATGGCATATATGGCTTTATATGATATGGAAATGGGAAAACATAAGGGAAAGACTACTCTGTCGGAAATATACTTGAAATTCCTTAGTACGATGGTGGCGGGGTATTTGGCTCTGGGTAAGGTTGATGAAATAGGAGTGATTCTACGCTATTATGACATCATGCAGAGAAACATTGACATGATAAAAAAGTGTGTTGAAGGGGATCTGAATTACGATTGCATGGGTATTGTGGATGATGAAAACAGAGAAAAGATAGAAAAGCTCTGTCAGTTTCTCAATAGGCTTGCACCTAAGAACGAAGTCTTAGAAGAAAACATGCAGCTGCTTGAAGAAGTTGCGAAGTGCGACGATTTAGCCAAACTTGATGAAAAAGCTAAGGAAAAGTATGGAGATTTTAGGGCTGGAGTCCGTAGAGTAAAAGAGAAGCTTGAGCTTGGCAATATTATAAAAGCTACAGATGCCGAAGTGAATGTAAAGGATTTTGACGATAAGCCTGAAGACGAAGAAGATGCCCAGGATCAGCTTGACAGTATGATTGGTTTGGCTGAAGTGAAGCAACAGGTACGTTCGGTAATTAATTATGTGAAAATCAGGCAGGAATGCGAAAAACGGGGCGTTAAGCGTCAACCGATGTCTTATCATATGGTCTTCACGGGAAACCCGGGTACAGGAAAGACGACAGTGGCACGAATCATCGCAGAGATATATCATGACATGGGAGTACTTTCCAAAGGCCATCTGGTTGAAGTCGGAAGGGCGGATCTTGTTGCGGGGTATGTCGGACAGACTGCAATTAAAACGCAAGAAGTGATCAAGAAGGCCAAGGGTGGCGTGCTGTTTATTGATGAAGCGTATTCACTCATGGGTAGCGGAAATGATTTTGGACGCGAAGCGGTTGAAACATTGCTGAAGGGCATGGAAGATAACAGAAATGATCTGATTGTTATTGTAGCAGGTTATCCGGCACTCATGAAACAATTTATGGAATCAAATCCTGGGCTTGCGTCAAGGTTTTCCAAGACAATCTATTTTCCGGATTACAGTGCAGGTGATTTGGTAAAAATCTTCCAGAAATTCTGTAAGGATAACAATCTTAAGTTGGAAAAGGAAGCATTGGCAATTGTCAAAACTACCATGGAAACGGAAGTCGCTTGCAAAAAGAAGGACTTTGGGAATGCCAGAATGGTAAGAAATTATTTTGAGCAAGCAATGATGAATCAGGCTAACCGATTGAGCGGGGAAGCGAACATTACAGATAAGATGTTGTGCAAACTAACCAAGGAAGACGTCCCGATGAAAATCAGGTTGGAAAAGAAGGATCTGTTTGTGTTATAATCACTTTGTAGCGATACGACATCAACCGTATCACAAGGAGAGATAAACCATGGAAAAGCAACAGCGAATAGATGATGTGGGGAAATATATAGACAAGTATTACGTTCCTGAAAATGATGACATCGAGGTGAATGATTCTCAGATCAAAGGATTTTTTGATAAGATATCTGAATACCTGGCAAACAAAAAAAGCTGTGTCTCGAAAGAAGATAACAAGACTGTAATACATGATGAAGAAGAGGATGCCAGTTTTGATTTTGACTCAGAGTTTGATTTGTCGACGGCTCATAAAACGACCATTGTCAAACCAGTAAGCGAGACGATGGTCACTAATCGAAAGATTAATGAGCTGATGTCGCAAATGGATGAGACCTTTAGTCAGCGGCTGCTCCGCATGATCCGCGAACGAGGAATGCTGGAGGCAGAAGTATACAAGAAGGCATATGTTGACAGGCGTCACTTTTCGAAAATTAAGAAAGATGATTATTATACGCCGAATAAAAAAACGGTCTTGGCGTTCTCCATTGCGCTTGAATTATCATTGGATGAGACAAAAGACCTGCTAAGATCAGCCGGATATGCATTATCCCGCAGTTCTAAATTTGACATCATAGTAGTGTATTTTATTGAGAATCATCTCTATGACATGATGGAAATTAACGATGTACTTTATGAATACGGACAGCCGATATTTGAGTAAATGTCGCCTGCCATGCGACCAACTCTTGTCATAAACGCTTTATAATGAAACTACAAAGGAGGTAGTCATTATGAAGAAAAATATGACGGAGTTGGTTTTTATTTTGGACAGAAGTGGATCCATGAGCGGCTTAGAGGATGATACAATAGGTGGATTTAATGGAATGCTCAAAAAACAAAAGGAAGGTAGCACGGATGTTAATGTTACAACGGTATTGTTTGATGATCAGATTGACTTCATACATGACCGGTTCCCGATTGAGATTGTGCAACCTCTAACTGAAAAGGACTATTTTGTACGAGGTTGTACGGCGTTGCTGGATGCCATCGGAGACTCCATGCGAAAGATTGAAAACGTGCAAGAACATCTTCCGGCAGAGTATAAATCTAAGAAGGTAATCTTTGTGATCACAACTGACGGACATGAGAATTCAAGTAAGCGGTACTCTTATCATCAGATAAAAAAGATGGTGGAAGCCAAAAGAGAAATCGGTTGGGAATTCATATTCCTTGGAGCAAACATTGATGCCATTGGCGAAGCTGAAAAAATGGGTATCAATCGTGACAGAGCCGTTGCTTATGAAAATGATCAAAAGGGTATTGAACTCAATTTTAAGGCCGTCGGGAGTGTGTTAAAAAGAGCAATTGACAGTAATTACGATGAGGATGATTGTGTGAGGGAAGCGGTTTTTTCGAGGGAAACTTTTAGGGAAGTGGAAGGTTACAAAAAGGAAGCCGATTCCAAGAGAAACAGAAAAGTTGGAAAATAGTGATATAATATCACGAGATAGTGACATTGTTTTGCGCTGACAGGAAAATTTATGGACTTTTAGAGTGAAATATGATATTCTATATCTTGTAATTGTATTATGTTTGTATCGGCCCTAAAGGCTGGAATGATAAGCAGAGGTATAGGATGAAAGTTAGTTACGATCGATTGTGGAAACTCTTAATTGATAAGAAGATGAAGAGGACGGATTTGATCACTCAGGCGCAGATCAGTTCCAATGTTGTGGCGAAGATGGGTAAGGAAGAACCACTTTCCATGGAAAGCATTGGGAAGATCTGCGCCTTATTTCATTGTTCGGTAGATGATATTCTTGAAATTATACCTGACGATGAAGTTAAAGGTTCAGAAGACGCAGTATTGGACGATGAAGAATCCTAAGGGCAAAAAGGCTTAATAAGAGAGTATACCCGCGAAGAAGAGAATTATGGAGAAATGACAACATGACAGCGATATATGAAAGCCCATACAAGGGTTCGGCAAATATCACAAAAGAGCAATTTCTTTTTTATGAAATGCGTACTACAGCCAGACTTATGCGCGAAGGATTAAGCGAAAAGGAAGTTGTGGATCGCATTGTGGATGAGAATATGTTTCAATATCCTACGGAGAAGTCCATTAGAAGACTGGCGCGTGTTTGCGTAAAAAGACTTCGAGGATTGGAAGATGATGATCTCGTAAAAGCAGTTGTGGAGCAGTCATCAGAAACGGCAAAGCAAATATGTCTGTATGCCATGATGAAGCAATACCGTCTCATCTGGGATTTTATGATTACAGTCATAGGAGAGAAGTACCGCATTCGAGATTTCTCTTTCGGACTGAGAGACATAAATGTGTTTTTTATGCAACTTCAAGAACAGGATGAATGTGTGGCTGAGTGGAGCGAGGCAACTCAAAAGAAAGTGCGCCAGATCATAATCCGCATATTGGTTGAAAATGATTATTTGGACAATGGCAAGTCGGATCACATCAATCCCGTGTGGCTGAATCCCGTGTTGGAAAATGCCATTAAAAGTAGAGGGGAAACTAGGGCATTGACGGCATTTAATTACTTCGAATAACTTGGAGGAATCATGAGCGAATTAACGCAACGATTGGACGACTTAAGGGAAGAAATACAAAAACCAGAGTTCCTCGAGGGCAAGGGACTCAGCAACGAAGTAAACATTCGAATCTTCTGTTATGACGCGAAGGATGAAATGATCGTGCGTCATTTTGTAGAGCAGCTGATCGTGGATCAGTCGCTGGATTGTCATCTGGTGGAGCGGAATCTGTATAAGGTGTTCCTGGCCATCTGTGATGAAAAGAGGATCACTGACAAGGCTTCTGACATGGAAGAGAAGAAGGGCAAGGATTTCCTGTTTAAGAACCTTCAGAAGTTCGCAAACAATAAGAGCTTCGTGTATAAGATGCAATATGAGCCGCATGAGCCAGGGGATGTGCTGTTACTGACCGGTGTGGGAGAGGTCTTTCCGTTTATGAGGATCCATTCTCTGCTGGAAGCGTTGCAGCCTGAATTCCCGGATATCCCGATACTGGTAATGTATCCGGGCAAGTATGACGGAAGGTTCGTGAGGTTATTTGATAAATTGGAGCCGAATCCATATTACAGAGCATTCAACATTATAGGAACCGATGGTTCCAATAATTAGTATTGTAGGAGGTGCCGACAAATGAGAATACAGCAAATGTTCTACGATGACATTGACCGTAAGATCAATGGAGTCGTTAAGGTAGATCAGGATACAGCCGATGTCCTGAAGCAGGAAGTGCAGGAATATGTTATTACGCGTGATATCCGTAAGCATATGATCACCTTCTTCAATAATTACGGTGAGTCCTTCCAGGAGCCGACAGCCGATGTTGGTGTATGGATTTCCGGATTCTTTGGAAGTGGTAAATCTCACTTCCTGAAGATGCTGTCATACCTTCTGGAAAACAAGGAAGTGGATGGCAAAAAGGTAGAGGATTATTTCAGGGAGAAGTTTGACGATGAGGCGACATTCATGCCTATCGCAAGTGCTATCCGTGGAGAGACGGACACAATCCTTTTCAATATTGATATCGAAGGTTCCATCAATAAGGATAAGACGGCGGTTCTCAGGGTATTTGCCAAGATGTTCTATAACTATCTGGGCTTCTACGGTGAGAATCTAAAGTGTGCCAAGATGGAGCAGTTCATTGATAAGCAAGGTAAGACGGAAGAGTTCCGCAGGGTATTTGAGGAAAAGAACGGATCACCGTGGGTAGAATCCCGTGATGCCTTCGCTTTCTTCGAGGATGATGTAGTAGCAACCTTGATGGAAGTGCTTGGTATGTCAGAGACGGCTGCTCATAACTGGTTCGACGGTACCGAGACCATCGAGACCTCCATCGCTCAGCTTGTATCTGAGATGAAGGAATATGTGGATAAGAAGCCTGCTGTTTTCCGTTTATTGTTTATGATCGACGAGGTTGGTCAGTATGTCGGTGACAGCATCGACCTTCTTATGAACCTTCAGTCTTTGGTAGAGAAGATCGGAAGTGAGTGTAATGGCAAGATCTGGGTGGTATGTACCGGACAGGAAGCTATTGATGAGATCATCAAGACCAGACAGGATCAGTTCTCACGTATCCAGGCAAGATTTAAGACCAGACTGTCTCTGACATCTTCATCCGCTGATGAAGTTATCCAGAAGCGTATCCTTCGCAAGAAAGAGGATGTAACACCTCAGTTGGAGCAGGTTTATAACGAAAATGATTCTGTGCTGAGAAACCTTTTCAGCTTCACGGATGCCATATTGGATATCAAGGGCTACAATGGTCCGGGCGAGTTTGCAAAGAACTTCCCGTTTGTTCCGTATCAGTTCATCATCATGCAGAAGGTGTTCTCCGAGATCCGCAAGCACGGTAATTCCGGAAAGCATCTGTCCGGTGGTGAGCGTTCTATGCTGTCCGGATTCCAGGAAGCAGCGCAGAAGATTGAGGATAAGGACGAATTTGCACTGGCACCGTTCTATCTCTTCTATGATACGGTTCACACATTCCTTGACAGTTCTATCCGCCGTGTTATCGAGCGTTGCCAGAAGGCAGCCGATAGCAATGCCGGAATTGAGCAGCAGGATGTGTCCGTGCTGAAGCTTTTATATCTGGTTCGTTACATTGATGATATCAAAGCTAACCTGGATAACATCGTCATTCTTATGGCCGATGATATCCGCATGGACAAGATCATCATGAGGGAGCAGATAAGAGGTTCCCTTGATCGTCTTATGAGTCAGAACTATATCGGCAGAACGGGCGATACCTACAATTTCCTGACAGATGAAGAGCAGGATATTCAGAGAGAGATCAGAAATACACCGGTTGATACAGCTACTATTGTGGAGCGTATCGCTCATACGGTGTTCGGAGATATTTATACAACAAAGAAATACCGCTACGGCAAGTATGACTTTGCATTCGATCAGATGGTGGATAATACCACGGTCGGTGCTGTTACTGGCGGTATGAGATTAAAGATCCTGACTGTCGCTACGGATCAGACCGAGAAGGCAGAGCTTCGCCTTATGTCTGAGTCTGCCGGACAGGCTATTGTGGTGCTTGCAGATACTCCATATTATGAGTCATTGGAAAATGCGATGAAGATCCGCAAGTATGTGAAGCAGAGAAATGTGGCTCAGCTTCCTAAGAGCGTGAGAGACATCATAGGAAACTATCAGGGAGAAGCTGACAAGTATGAGCAGGCAGCTCAGACAGATCTTGCAAAGGCTATCTCTGAGGCTGAGTTCTATGTTGACGGTGAGAAGATCGAGGTAAAAGCAGGGGCTGTTTCATCCAAGGAAGAGGATCCTGCAAAGAGGGAATATGAAATCCAGAAGGGCAAGGCTAAGAATGTTATCGATCAGTCCTTGGAGTATCTGGTATCTCATGTATACAGTGACCTTGACCTGATCAGAGAGAATGCAGAATCCGATGCGGATATCTTGGCATTATTGACCAGTGCCGTGAATATGATTCCGGGAACAGAGCCTAACAGGGATGCTGCAGCAAAGGTAGAAGAATATCTGGAAATGCAGGATAGAAAGCATCTGCCTACTTCTATGGCTGATGTACAGAGCAGATATCAGGCTATTCCTTATGGATGGAGAGAGATTGATATTGCAGCCGTGGTTGCCCTGCTTGTGGTAGGGCAGAAGGTCACCATCAAGTATGCCGGTTCCACAGTGCAGCCGAATAATCCGAAGCTTCCGGATATGCTCAGAAAGAAGAGCGAGATCGGAAAGACGCAGATCGCCAAGAGGCAGGTGGTATCCGCATCGAGAATGAAGGCTGTGAAGGATCTGCTGAGAGATTACTTCAATCTCATGGATGTACCGGCAGATGAAGACGGTCTGATCCAGTTTATAGTTGAAAAGTTTAACAGTTTGAAGAATCACTATGAAGTTCTTTTGAGCAAATATGAAGAGCATAAATACCCTGATAAGTTTGCAGTGAGCGGTGCATTGCAAATTGTGAATGACATCTTGTCACAGCAGAAGGACAACATGGCTTTGATTGAGCGCGTGCTGCAAAGAGAAAACAATCTATTTGATGCGCAGGAAGCCATACAGAATGTGGAAGCATTCTTCAAGACACAGGTAACAGTATTTGATTCAGCCGTTAAATTCGAAGCAGATCTTAGAAATGATTTGGATTACATCAAGAAAGATGAAGAGGCCAATAAGGCGCTTAGTACCATTCGACTAATCACATTGATTCCTGTCAACGGGAAATATGATTATAAGAGAATACCGGAACTTAACGGACTGATGGCGAAGGTGAAGATGTCTCATGATGCGATGCTTGACAAAAAGAGAGCAGAGCTTCTGGAAGTGGTTCGTCAATGCATGGCAGAGATTCATACGGCAACGGAGAATGGTGATGCTCAGGTAAAGGCAATAAATGAAAAGGCAGATATTTATTATGCCCAGCAGAAGGAAAAGATTGCTGAGACTACAAGCCTTGCACTTATGGAAGGTTTCCCGATTCCGATGTGGAACTACAGGGACAGCGCTTTGTTAAAGATAGATGTTGCAAAGCAGCCGCCTGTTACGCCCCCCATAGCACCTGTGAATCCGGCTAAACCGCAAGTAACGAAAACATATAAGCCAATATTCCGTCAATCGCTTCTGAAATCTGCAACGCTGGAAACAGATGCTGAAATTGATGCTTATGTGGACAAGCTCAGGGATCAGCTGAAGACATTGCTGAAGGGATCAGATGGCATTGAATTAAAGTAAAGGAGCGTCAATCATGGACAAAAACGCGATTAAGAAATATGCAGTCTGGGCACGTAATGAGCTGATCGCAAGAGTTACGCAGAAGGCTGAGCAATACGAGATTACCGAGAAGAAGACTACACCAGCAGGAGCAGATAGTATCGGTGGCAGGCTCCTCTCAGAGGCTGAGAAAAAACAGAGGGCAGCACTTATTGAAAAGATAAAGACGGACGGATTTGAACAGGTTATGGAAGAGGTGGCATATACCTGGTTCAACCGATTTACGGCGCTCAGATTCATGGAAGTAAACAATTATCTTCCGAGCCATACAAGAGTATTTACAAATGAAGCCGGTGAGTTCAAACCTCAGATTCTGGCAGATGCTATCCAACTTGATCTGGATGGACTGAATATGGATAAGATTTTTGAACTGAAGGATGCTAATAAGACGGAAGAGTTGTATAAGTATCTTCTGATCACTCAGTGCAATGCTTTATCCAGCGTATTGCCGCGTATGTTCCAAAAGATTGCACATTATACGGAGCTGCTTCTTCCGGATTATCTTCTCCGTGAGGGTAGTGTTATAGAGCAAATGATCGCATTGATACCGGAAGAGGATTGGACGGATCAAGTACAGATTATTGGCTGGTTATACCAGTATTACAATAGTGAGCCGAAAGACGCTGTTTTTGCGGCTCTTAAGAAGAATATAAAAATATCAAAAGAAAACATACCGGCAGCAACACAGCTGTTCACACCTGACTGGATCGTCCGTTATATGGTTGAGAATAGCCTTGGTCGTTTGTGGTTGGAAGGACATCCGAACGATGCTCTGAAATCCGATTGGAAATATTATCTTGATGAAGCTGAGCAGGAAGCTGACGTTCAGAAACAGTTGGATGAAATCCGTAAAGAATATGCAGAATTAAAACCAGAAGAAATCAGATGCATTGATCCATGCATGGGATCCGGTCATGTTCTCTGCTATATGTTTGATGTGCTTGTAAAAATCTATGAAGACTATGGATATGCAGCACGTGAAGCAGTTGTAAATATTGTCGAAAAAAACCTATGGGGATTGGATATCGATGAGAGAGCGGCGCAGCTATCTTATTTTGCTGTCATGATGAAAGCCTGTCAGTATGATCATAGATTTCTGGCAAGAGGTATTCAACCTCATGTGTACGCAATAGAGGAAAGCAATGGGATTACTTATGAAGCATTGCAAGATATGGGAAGGGGTCTTCTTGGGGATGATTACGAAAAAGCCGTTACTGAAACATGGCACCTGATTGAAGAACTGCACGATGCTAAAGAATACGGTAGTCTCTTAGATATATCCTCGAAAGATTGGGGGCTTTTGCGGCGCTTTGCATCATCGGAAGTAACGGGGCTCGGCCAATTGAAGATAGATATTTTTGGTGGAGTTGAAGCGTCTGCAAGTCTGCAGAAACTGATCAATGTAGGTGAAACTCTTTCTCAAAAATACTGTGTCGCTGTAACAAACCCTCCATATATGAGTCTTGCAAGAATGGGTAAAAAACTCAATGAACGGGTAAAAAAACAATATCCTTACAGTAAGACTGATTTATGTGCCGTTTTTATAGAGAGAGTTATGAGACTAATTACTAATATGGGATATGCGGGAATGATTACACAGCATGGTTGGATGTTCATTACTAGCTTTGAAAAATTCCGAAATGAAATGAATAATAATACCGTTGTGAATATGGTTCACCTTGGCCCGAGAGCATTTGAAGAGATAGGTGGAGAGGTTGTACAAACATGTGCGTTTGTTAATAGGAAGGGACGATTAGACTCATACGCTGCAGCCTATTGCAGATTGGTAGATGCTGGATCACAAGAAGATAAAGAGGAGCAGTTCTTAAAACGGAATTGTATTTTTTATACTTCACAAAAGCAATTTGAATTGATACCAGGTTCTCCTTTTGCTTACTGGATAGATCAATCTTTTATTGAGAAATTTCAAACCAATCCATTATTAAGTGATCTGGCTGATTTAAAGAATGGATTAGGCACGATGGATAATAATAGATTTTTAAGGCTTTGGTATGAAGTAGACATTAATAAAATAGAATTCACAGGTACGGACAGAGAAGATTTTAGGAAAAAAGGGAAAAAATGGGCCCCATATAATAAAGCTGGTGAAGCTCGCCCGTGGTATGGGAACCGCGATTATATTGTTAATTGGGAATTCGATGGAGCAGAAATTCGCGAGCTAGCTAAAAATGCTACTGGTGGGAGAATTGTGAGTGAAGAGTTTTATTTTCATGAAAGTATATCGTGGTCATACCTTGCAAATCGATTTGCCGTTCGCTATTTCCCAACTGGGTCTATGTTTGATTCTATTGGAACAAGTTGCTTCCCGATGGATGGTGATTACTACGCATATCTAGGGCTGCTCAATTCTAGAGTGACAACAGAATACTTAAAAATTTTGGCGCCGACATTAGCCTTTAATCCAGGAAGTGTAGGTAAATTTCCAGTCTGTTTTGGAAATATCAAAGGTAGATTAAGACAGCTTGCTGAGGATTGCGTCTCCATATCAAAGAAAGATTGGGACTCAAAAGAGATTTCTTGGGATTTTGAAACACATCCACTTCTGCGCGGAAACTCTTTGGTTGAAATAGCATATAGAGAATGGATGGAGGAATGTGAAGAACAGATAAAAACATTGATAGAGTCTCAAAGAGAAATAGATTCTTTATGCGCTAAAGTATACATGATTGATATTGATAATGCAGATTCTGATGATCAGATGTTTATTGATAAACCTACAAAAAGACAGGCTGTGGTTAGTTTGATTTCTTATGCAGTTGGTTGCATGTTTGGTAGGTATTCACTAGATAAACCTGGATTGGTTTATGCTGGAGGGACATGGGAACCTTCAGATTATTCTATATTTTTACCAGACAAGGACGATATAATTCCTATTTGCGATGATGAATACTTTGATGACGATATAGTGGGACGGTTTGTGGAGTTTATCGCCGCCGCATTTGGTAAGAACACTTTAGAGGAGAATCTAAAATACATTGGCGAGGCTATTGGCGGGAAAGGAACATCTAGGGATATTATACGTAATTACTTCATTAATGATTTTTACTCAGATCATGTTAGAATCTATCAAAAACGGCCAATATATTGGATGTTTGACTCGGGAAAAAGAAATGGATTCAAATGCCTAGTATATATACATCGATATAAGGCGGATACAATTGCTCGAATAAGGACAGATTATGTTCATGAGCAACAATCTCGTTATCGTACAGCAATTACTGATTTGGAAAGTCGTATTAGTGGTTCAAGTACAGCAGAACGCGTAAAGTTAGATAAGAAGTTGAACATTCTTCGTGATCAGAGCATAGAAATTAGAGAATTTGAAGAAAAAATCCACCATCTTGCAGATCAGATGATTGAAATTGATTTGGATGATGGGATAAAGAAAAACTATGATTTATTTATTGATGTGTTATCCAAAATCAAATAATCTGTAACTGTCAATTAAAGCGAAATTGGATGTGTGTGAAACAGGTGATGTCAATTGGAATATGGTACGAGAATGGTGTTAATGAAGTATGGTAAAACACCACATAATTGTATGGAACTGCATATACACGAGATAGAGAAAAGAGGCTTTTGCTGGTTTGGCAAGATTGGGACGCCACCGTCTATTTCAATAATCAGAGAGAAAGTGGGTGTTGAACCAATTAAAATTCTTTTGTATTGCAAAGATGAAATCTATATATGTAACTGCATCGAAATAACGAATGCAAAGCCGAAAATAGGATGCCCCGAATACTACAATAAGTATTTATTTGGGCGTGGAACTATTCCAAAGATCTATTTTAAGTTAAACAGTATTACAAAGATAGAAAAATCAGTGCTGGCAAATTGTGTCATTTTGAGCAGTAGAAATAGTATGTTAGATACTGTTTCACGTTCTATGGCATCGTTCTTCTATGTCGAATACGCTGATCCAAAAACAAGTGCCGAGATTAAAAGCGAAAAAGAGAAAAAAATAGCCCAACGAAGCAAAAAAAATGAAGAAAAGAAAAAGCTAACAATTGGTACAAATGACTGCCTATATCGAATAAGCAAAATTTGTACAAATAAACATTGCATAAGTTATGAATATGAATGCACTAGACCGAGTTGTTGCGAGAAGCAAAAATTGAAATAGGTGGTAATACAATGGATTCAGACAAGATCATACAGGAATTGAATCAGCGTTTTACTGAGCCTCTTCCGGAGTTTTATAAACGTCGTATTGTCTTTTGGTACGACGAAGATGGAGAGTTCCGGGATAGACTTGATGAGGTTACGCTGACTGATGCAAAGCTTGTTGCTCTTACGGGTACCAATAACTTTGCTGTGAAAAAACTATTATCGGTGGATGATACCACAAGTAACTATCTGGTTTATTGTCCGCTGTCTTATGAGAAGCCGGAAGATAACTGGCTTCTGGATATAGAGCTGTACAGTGAAGAGTTCCGGGCGGATCTTGTATCCATCTGGATGGACGAGCTGGGTATCCCGTCAACACCTGCTATGCGTAAGCAAGTGAAAGAATACAGAAAGTATTTCAATGCGAAGAACCGCAGGGATAAGATAGCAAGCCAGAGCAAGGCGCCAACAGTTCCCGCTCAGCTTCACATGGCCGTCATGGGAGCCCTTGGTGGACTGAAGGATGTTACACCGGCGGCAATCATGAAGGAAGTGCTTAAGGCAGGGCTGGATATCAATACGAATTTTCTGTACAGAGAATTCGTAAACTATGGTGCGGACAAAGCGTTTTGGAGCATGGTGAAGCAGGGATCCGGTTATGATTCGGATCAGCATGATATCGCTATGCTGGCAACACATATGCTTCTAACAGCCACTACCAGAACGATGCGTTTGGAATACCTTGCAGGGTTAGATGGATTTATTTCATCACCGCATCAGGCGTTCTGTTTCGACTTTGTATCTGACTGGATGCACAGCGAGGATCAGGAACAGCTGACCGAAATCGCGAAGACTGTGGAAGAAGAATTGAAGCTTCCGACACGTTTTATGAAACTGGAAGTCAGTGATCTGGTGGATACGGAGATCTTTCCGTGTCTGGATGAAGTGATCCTGATCAAGTTGATGACAGAGATCAGCGACCATATCATTGATGTGGATGTGATCAAGGCAACGGTTGAGAAACGCCGTACCACAGTAGGCTATGCGCAGTTCAAAGATTATTATGAAGGAATCCTGCAGGTGGCAAATATGCAGGCATTCTATAAAGAGCACACAACAGGCTTCCATTCGGCAGAGGCGAAGAAGGTCTGGAAGGAATATACATCCGAGTATTATGTGATGGATACTTATTACAGACTCTTCCATAAGAGCTTTGGAGAAAGCCTGAAATCATATAATTCGGATCTTCATGACCTGTTTACTCATGTTATGGAGAAGGTGGAAGGTCTTTATACGAACTGGTTCCTTGGACAACTGGGAGGGAACTGGTCTTCTGTATGTTCAGAGGAACTTCAGAAGTACGGTCGTATATTGGAGATCCCTCAGCAGGCAGATTTTTATAAGAGCAGGATTGCCTATGCTGATAGCAGGGTGTTTGTGGTTATCTCCGATGCGTTACGCTATGAGGTGGCGGCTTCCCTTGCGGAGCAATTAAGGCGTGAGACTCAGGCAGACGTAAAGCTTCAGGACGTTCAGGGTATTTTTCCTACGATCACGAAGTTTGGTATGGCGGCATTGCTTCCGCATAAAGAGTTGGAAGTGGAGCTTCACGGAGAGGTGCTGAAGGTAATGGCTGACGGTGTATCGACTGATGCCGCATACCGTGACAAGGTGCTGAAGAATGCAAACGGAAACAGCGTTGCCATGAAATATAATGATCTGGTAAGCGCGAAAAGAGCGGATCGCAGTGCTATGGTAAAGGGAATGGATGTTGTTTACATCTACCACGATACCATTGATGAAGCAAGCCATACGGCAGATACGATGGTATTCCCGGCTTGTGATGATGCGATTCAGGAACTGAAGAATCTTACTAAAATCATCTGCAATGACTTCGGAGCAACACATATCCTGTTCACAGCGGATCACGGATTCCTCTATACATACAGTCCGCTGAAAGAGGATGACAAGATAGATCAGTCCGGTTTCGTCAACCGTATCGTGGAATATGGCAGACGTTTCGCTATCATGATGAAGGATTCCAATCCGGATTATCTTCAGAAAGTGCAGTTCCTTGAAGGTAAATCGGAATACGATGCTTTTGCACCGAAAGAGAATGTCCGCATCAAGAAATTGGGCGGTGGTCTTAACTTTGTGCATGGTGGTATCAGCCTTCAGGAAATGGTGGTTCCGGTCATTGATTATCATTTTCTCAGAAACCAGAGCAAGGAATATCAGAGAAATCAGAAGAAGTATGATACAAAGCCTGTAGAGATAAGCCTTCTTTCCGCTACACACAAGGTCAGCAACATGATCTTCTCACTGAACTTCTATCAGAAGGAACCTGTGGGAGATAACAGAGAGGCAGCTATTTATCAGCTGTACTTCACAGATAGCAGCGGAAAGCAAATCAGTGATATTGCAAAGATCATTGCTGATAAGACAAGTGACAACGGACAGGAACGTACCTTCAGATGCAGCTTCAATCTGAAATCGCTGAAATATGATAACAAAGAGATTTATTATCTTGTAATTGCGGATGCCGATGGACTTGTGGTATCCCGTGAAGAGTTCCAGATAGACATCGCTTTTGCGGTGGATGAATTTGGATTCTTTAGTTAAGCGAGGTGCATTATGAAAGAAAATGAAAAACTGCAACAGATAATTATGGAAGGCGAGGAACTTGTTAAGGCACGCGCAACATATGGGAAACCTGAGTTTAGTGCATGGCACACAAAAACCGAACGATTTTTGACGAACAAATTTGGTATAGGATCTGTAGAGTTAAGAAACTTTAAACATCGATTATTTGGACCTGCAGTCTTTGTCTCAGGAGTTGCTCATGATGATTCGATTGAGTGCGTTAGAGATTTGGAAACAACCATACTGGAACTGAAAGACTATCTGTCAGAAGAGATGGAGGATGATATGAATACTGAAGTGAAGACGAATTTTGTAGTGCCTAATAGGGTGTTTATTGTACATGGACATGATGGCGAACTAAAGGAAGCAATTGCGCGATTAATCGAAAACCAAGGTATTGAAGCAATCATTCTAAGCGAACAGGCAAATAGAGGAAAAACCATAATAGAGAAGTTTGAAAAGTATTCAGATGTGGGCGCTGCTATAGCATTGTTTACCAATGATGATATAGGCAGAGCAAAAAATGAGAGTGATGATAAACCAAGGGCGCGTCAGAATGTTGTATTTGAAGCTGGATACTTTATGGGTAAATTAGGCAGAGACAGAATTGTAATTGTAGCGGAACGCGGAGTGGAAATACCTTCGGATTTAAAAGGTGTCGTATATACTAGTAAGTCTGACTGGAAAACAGACGTGTGTCGTGAGCTTAAAGCTATGAATTATAACATTGATTTTAATAAACTATTCTAAATTGACTTATAAATGCGAGACCTAAATTAAGCCGTATTACATAGGGAGGCCAACATGGTAGAAGATAAGAGAGCAGATGATTTGTTGGGGCTTGGTGATGGACATGATGAAAACTCGACTGATGATCAAAGAGAAACAATTAAGGTCAAGTTGCGTCAGTATTACGATGGTAGAATTGTTAGGAAGGATCTTACAAAACAGATTCGCGAAGGTGCCAATGTTCCTGTGTATGTACTTGAGTATTTACTGGGACAGTACTGCAATTCAGATGATGAAGAGGTCATAGGTGAAGGCATAGAAAATGTAAAACGTATCCTAAGGGATAATTATGTTCGACCTGACGAAGCGCAAAAGATTCTAGCCATGTTGAGAGAGAGAGGCAGCTACACGGTCATCGACAGGATTACGGTTGTCCTGAATACAAAGGAAGACCGTTATGAAGCAACCTTTATGAACCTGGGCATAAAGAATATCCCAATCAGCCCGGATTACGTCAAGAGTTATGACCGACTTCTTTGCGGCGGTATCTGGTGCATTCTTCAGCTGGATTATGAGTTTATCGAAGAGGACAAGAGGAATACGCAGCCTATTCGCATTCGTAAGCTGACTCCAATTCAGATGCCTCACATTGACATGGATGAAGCCAAGAATGGAAGAAAAGCGTTCACGAAAGAAGAGTGGATTGACATTCTGCTTCGATCCATCGGCATGGAGCCGGATAAATTTACCGATAGGGTGAAATGGCTTTTGCTTGCTCGTATGATTCCGCTTGTAGAGAATAACTTTAATCTCTGCGAGTTAGGACCTAGATCCACTGGTAAATCATATGTGTATGAGCAGATTTCACCGAACAGCATTCTGATCGGCGGCGGTCAGACGACGAGAGCGAACCTGTTCTATAACATGTCTAACGGACAAGTTGGTTTGGTTGGTATGTGGGATGTGGTTGCCTTTGATGAAGTGGCTGGTATCAGACCGAAGGAGAAGGATGTCATCCAGATTATGAAGGGTTACATGGCTTCGGGACAGTTTTCTGTAGGTAAAGCGCAGGTACAGGCTAAGGCATCCATGGTATTTGTAGGAAACATCAACCAGAGCGTGGAGACATTACTGAAAACATCCAGCCTCTTTGATCCGTTTCCGCCTGAGATGGGGCAGGATACGGCATTCCTGGATCGTTTTCACTGTTACATTCCGGGTTGGGAGATTCCGAAATACAGACCCGATTCTTTTACTAACGATTATGGATTTATCACGGATTATCTGTCTGAGATGTTAAGGGAACTTCGTAAGGATAATTATAGTGACATCGTAGACAAGTACTTTAGACTTGGAAACAATTTGAATCAGCGTGACACGATCGCGGTTCGCAAGATGATGTCTGGCTTCATGAAACTGGTTTATCCAGACGGAGATGCTACTAAAGAGCAGATTCAAGAGGTCATTGATATATCGCTTGAACTTAGGAGACGCGTTAAGGAGCAGCTGAAGAAAATTGGCGGCATGGAGTTCTATGACGTGAACTTCTCGTACTTTGACAACGAGACCTTCGAGGAGAAATATGTCATTGTACCTGAGCAGGGAGGCGGAAAACTGATTCCCGAAGGCATGGGAAAGCCAGGGTGCGTTTATACCGTTTCTAAATCAAAGAACGGCATGATTGGCTGTTACAGGCTTGAGACTCAGATGATGCCTGGTAATGGCAAACTGACTTTAACGGGCCTTGGAACCAGCTCAGAGATTAAGCAGGGACCGAATACGGCGTTTAATTACATAAAGGCCAACGGTAACTCAATCTCCGGGCAGATCAGTACGACAACCAGAGATTACATTGTAAGTTACCAGGACATGCAAGGCATTGGCATGACAGCAGATTTGGCGCTTACAACATTAATAGCGCTTTGTTCGGCGGCATTGAACAAGACGCCGCTTAACAGCCTAGCAATTCTCGGAGACATTACCATTGGCGGTACATTGATCAAGGTAGAGAATCTTGCAAGTACGCTACAGGTATGCTTGGACAGTGGGGCAAAGAAAGTATTGCTTCCCATGACCTCGGCAGCGGATCTTGGAAGTGTACCTTCGGATTTGGTCGGAGCATTTAGCCTGATCTTTTATTCATCGCCACAGGAAGCAGTATTTAAGGCACTTGGAGTGGAATAAGGCATATAAGGAGCAAAACATTGTTTGAACAGAGTTTTGAGTCGATGCTAAGAAAATATGAAAGCGCATTGGATGACAAGAAAAGGTTCACGGGGCTTGTGAAAGATTTCTTTCCAGATCAGGCTAAGAACATTAATCTCTTGCTCATGGCTTACAACATGGACATTGCGCAGAACATCCGTGAAACGAGTAAGATCAATAATACGTTTGCCTTTCGTTATGTAAAGAGACTGATGGATGATTACGGATTAAGCAGGGTAAATGCAGACTGGATTGTCTCGGTGTGGTGCGTATGCTACGGGAAGAACATCTTAGGGAAGGAATGCGACATCAAGGTACAAGAGAAAGACAGCGGCCCCGCGATTACGGAGGAGAAGAGTTCCATCAAGAAGTATGGCGATCTTTTCAAGTATCAGAAAAGCGTTCAAGGGGAAGGATTGGGTGTGTGCGGTTTCTCTGGTGACAAGAATCAGAGCATCATTTTTCAGAATTATAACGCTGGGAAACCCATCATTGAGATCTGCGATGATACCTTTGAAGGCCAGAACATAGAAGAGGCCATTTTGACCGATGGATTTCAGTTTATTGGAAAGAGGGCATTTGCAGATAACCAGCGACTGCACCAAATCGTGATGCCAATAAGCATGAAAGAAATTGGAGACAGAGCGTTTGAGAACTGTGTAAGCCTAAAGACGATAACGCTTCCAGAAAGACTTGAAAGAATCGGAACGGCAACCTTTAAGAATACAGGTCTTAAGACAATAAAGATACCGGAAACGGTTTATTGGATTGGAGAGGAGCTTTTCGCGGATTGCAAGGTTATTGATAATATTGTGATTCCTGAGAACATAGACAGAATTCCGAGAAGCATGTTCGAAGGATGCGAGAATTTGAAACGAATTTCGTTCTCGGATAATTTGCAGGAGATTGATGAAGCTGCATTCCGAGGATGTACAAGCCTTGACATAGTTATTTTGCCTGACAGCGTAAAAACGATAGGCGACGGAGCCTTTGATAACGTGAACAAGAAGTTTATTATTCAGTGTTCGTTTGGCTCTTATGCGGAAGAGTATGCTAGAAAGCATAAGATCAAGTATCAGCTCGTATAAATGTCATCTGACAGGCGACCACGCGGCAGATGAACGGATGTACAATGATCAAAAGGAGGGAATGCCATGGGACTTTTGAATGATTTATTTGGAAAAAACAAAATACCTACCATTATCAGCATTCTTCCTGTCGCGGCCAAGCAGGAGATTGAGTCAGGCCGTCTTCCGATACTTAATACGGATAACCTATTCTTGAAAAGGGGAGAAAAGATTCACTACATAGAAAAGGGAATCAATCTGGAGCTAAAGACAGTAAAACAATATGCTCATATTGGCAGAAATACACCTGGTCTTCTGAAAGGTAACAGATGGAGTGCAGGAATCGCGAAGCCAATTGAGACTAAGGAAATGGTGCAGCATCGGGGCATTCTGTATGTGACAAACCAAAGGATTGTGTTTCAAGCGTCTGAAGGCGGTTTTGATAAGACATATAAGTACCTGACGGCAATCACGCCTTACATCGACGCATGTGAATTACAGTTCGGAAATAAAACCATTAACATGATAGTGCCAAATGGTAACTTGCTTTATCAGGCCATACAGCTCGTTAAGCAAAGGAGGTCGATCTATTGATGGAAGGACAGTTAAAGCTGGGAACGATTCTTAAATCGGAGAGCGGGAATGCCTATGTCATTAAGGCTTTTTTGGGCGCAGGCGGTCAAGGGGAAGTTTATGATGTTGAATGTGACGGAGTGCACTATGCCTTGAAATGGTATTTCAAGGGAAGTGCAACCTTGCGCCAGAAGAAAGCGTTGGAAACGATTATCGCCAAGGGAAGTCCTGATGATTGCTTCTTATGGCCCATTGAGTTGGTGATACCCATTCACGGTGAGGTTTTTGGGTATGTTATGCCGTTGCGGCCTAAGAACTACAAGAGCATCGTTGACCTGATGAAGAGAAAGGCAGATCCTTCCTTTTATGTGCTTTGCCGCACTGCGTACAATTGCGCGAAAAAATACCAGAAGCTTCATGCCATGGGCGCTAAGTATCAGGATATTTCCTTTGGAAACCTCTTTTTTGATCCCACTACGGGTGATGTTTTGATTTGTGATAATGATAATGTGTCTTTTGATAACAGTAAGCCTGGTGCCGTCCTTGGAACACCAGGCTTTATGGCACCCGAAATTGTCAGGGGAGAAGCTAAACCGTCAAGGAATACGGATCTTTATTCGCTGTCGGTGTTACTTTTTTATTTGTTTATGGTACACCACCCGCTTGACGGTAAGAAAGAAGCATCGATTCGATGCATGGATTATGCAGCAAGAGTGAAGCTGTACGGAACGGATCCTGTCTTTATCTTTGATCCTAACAATGATTCCAACAGGCCCGTAAAGGGGTATCAGGACAATGCATTGATTTATTGGCCTATTTACCCTGAAAAGTTACGAGAGATGTTTACGAAGGCGTTTACGGAAGGGCTGACTGCCCCAAACAGAAGAATCACGGAACCTCAATGGATGGACGTGCTGGCAAACATGATGAGCGGAATGATGCAGTGTACGCAATGCGGGGCCAGAGTTTTCTATGACGAAAAGATTGATAAAACGGGCAAACCGCAGATTTGTTGGAATTGTCATCATGAGGTAAAGGCACCTGCAAAGATCGTGATCGGAAAGAATTGTGTTTTACTTAATCAGAATGCAAGGCTTACCAGACATCACGTATATTGCGATTATGACATGGATACCTGTATAGGTTCGCTGGTTCAGAATCCAAAGAATCCGAATCTTTGGGGCATTCGAAACGAAGACAAGATCAATTGGACTTATGAAAAGCCAGACGGTATCCAGATACCAATTGAAGTCGGCAGATCAGCAGGGATTATCCCTGGAGCAAAAATTCATTTTACGAACATGGTAGGAGAATTCAAGTAAAAACTAATGAACTGATACAAGGAGGAATAGGCAGATGGAAGAATTAGGAAGACCCGGTGGAGTACTCGCAAACAGACCATTACATTTTTTCTGGATTGTTGATTGTTCAGGATCCATGTATGGTGACAAAATTGGAACGGTAAACAATGCAATTCAAACATGCATTCCTGAAATGCGTTCAGAGGCAGAGAACAATCCCAACGCGCAACTATTGGTAAGGACGCTTCGCTTTTCAAATGGGGCTTCTTGGGTTACTGGTGAACCCGTTCCAGTTGAAGATTACGCATGGGACGATCTTAATGCTGAGGGTGTTACTGACATGGGTAAGGCATTTGAATTACTGGCTGCACAGTTATCCATACCGCCCATGCCGGACAGGGCGCTTCCGCCTGTGCTTGTCCTGATGTCAGATGGTCAGCCAACTGATGATTACAAGTTAGGCTTGGACAGACTCAAGAGATTGCCTTGGTTTAGAAAATCAGTGCGCATTGCAATCTCCATAGGGCGCGATGCGGATGACGAGGTGCTCACTGATTTTACTGGAAATAGCGAACTTGTTTTGCAGGCAAATAATGCAACGGCCCTTGCCAAGATGATCAAATGGGCGTCCACGACTGCATCCATGGTGTCAGCGCCTTCCAGCAAACCGCTGATCTCGGAATCTGGCAATGGTTCAAAGGTTTCATCTGCAGGTAATAAGGATCCTTTTGCTGATATGAGCGGAGGTGGCAATGCGCCTTTGATTCTAGACATGACGAATATTCCGAACCCGGCTGATTTTGATGAGGGAGCAGTTTGGTAGGAGGTGGCATATGGCTCGAAGACTATATGGCGTAAGCGTTAAGGGTGCTACGCATGTTCGTAATGGACAACCGCTTCAGGATAATTTTAGAATCGACGAGATTTCGCCAGATATAACCGTGATTGCCGTAGCAGATGGACACGGGAGCGATAAAAGCCCTCGAAGTAAAAGTGGTTCCCAGATTGCAGTAAATACATTTTGCAAGGTGATGGAACGGTATCTCACCAATTACTCGGCCGGAGTGGATGATTTAGTGACTTACCTGAATCGTGAAGGTGAAATGAGATTCGCTCAGGAAATCTGTGTTGAGTGGCAGAGAAGAGTAAAGGAATCCTTTTACAAGAGCAAGACGGAAAAACCATTGTCCGTGACCGGAGAGGTTGATTGGAAATCCATATATCGCTTATATGGAACAACTCTATTGGGCCTTTTGATCACAAAAGATTTCATTTTTGCTTTCCAAATTGGTGACGGAGACATTGTTTGCGTTGATGGAGAATCAGTGACAGCCATGGTTGAAACTGAAAAGATTCTTGGGACTGAAACGCACTCTCTGTCCAGTACGGATGCTTGGAAAAAAGCGGTGACTTCCATTCGAAGAAGAGATGCGGATGAAGGCATTCCGTATCTTTACATGCTGTCAACGGACGGTTTTATTAACAGCCATGCGTCTGATAAAGAGTATAAAAAGAGTTGCAGAGAATACTTATCTATGATCATCCAACACGGATTTGAGAAGGTATGTGGCAATCTGGAGCGGTGGCTGAATGAAACAAGCAGCCTGGGGTGTGGGGATGATATTACATTGGTATTGGCGTACTTCGAATAGAGAATAAAGACGAAGGCGGGAGGTATGTTTAGGTGATTGTAGACAGATACTATTACAATCAACTGAATAAGCGCGAAAAGGAGATATATAAAGCCTTTTATGACGGACTGATGGCACACAAGGACATTATCCCTGTATCAAAGCGCGCAGATGTCTCGCAAGAAATGCTGAGTCGAGTTTACGAAGCCATAACGCTAGATAATCCTCTAATCTACTACGTGAATCAGTCTGTAGTCAATGTGGCACAAGATGAAAAGGGTAATGTGGCATTGATCCCGCAATACTTTTTCCCTGAAGGCAAAGTGAAAGAGTATAACAAGAAAATACAGAATGTTGTCAATCATCTGGCCGCAAAATTGCAACTGACGGAAGGCTCCGATTATGAAAAGGAACTTCGGGTCCATGATTTTATCTGCAACAATATTTTTTACGATTACGAAGGTGCAGATAAATCGAAAACCGTTAACATAATTGCAAGTCATGGCATTTTAGGTGTTTTCGCGTATCACAAGGCACAATGCGAAGGGATTGCAAAAGCGGTAAAGGTACTGCTCAATGCGGTTGACGTAAAGTGCATTGTTGTGACGGGGAAAGCAATCAATGAAAAGGAGCAGACATGTAATCATGCATGGAATATCGTCAAGATTAACAACTCTCCTTACCATCTGGATGTCACGTGGGATTTGGGCGCATCCAGAAAGAATGCAGTGGCATATGATTACTTCAACCTAAATGATTCACAGATTAGAGTTAATCACGATATTAGCGCCAGATTACCAAAGTGCGGATCAGAAAAGTACAATTTCTTCCGCATGAACCAATTAATCTTTACGAACAAACTATCGTTGAAACGGTATTTGGAAAAAGGAATCAAAGAAGGTAAGAGAGACTTTTATTTTCGGGCTGAAGGAAGTCTGGTCCCTAAGGAAATAATCGAAGAAATGGCTGCGTTTGGAGGCCATTTGATGCCTGAGCAAAGTAGAAAGATAAAGTGCATGCGGATTGTTAATTTCAAAATGAGAACTTGCAGAATGCTTTATTACTAGCGGAAGGGAGTGCTTATGGAATACTGCGTTATTAATAAGGGTCAGGGAGCCTCAAGATTAGCAAATGAAGCCGTAAATACCATGCTAAACGAGTATGCAAGGGTTTTACATGGTTTTACCAAGAATGAGTTTGATTCCATAGTGGAATATGATCTGCTCAATATCATGGCATACTATTATTCGAAAATGAATGCGCAACAAAAGCGTGCTATATGTGATTCCATCACTAAAACCTTGGATTTGTATGGGATTGAAGACGTGATGGAAGATTTGGCATTATTTGCGGAAGATGACCTTTATGTACCTCTTTCATGCAAACTGATTGACCGCTTAAGTGATGCCAGGAGAACTACTATCATTTATGAGACACTATTTATGAAGTGTAAAGAGATGACGGTGGATACCTGGAATCAAAAGAACTCTTTTTCAAATTACCTTGTGCTTTTGAATGCCGCGTATTTCAACGCTTTGGCGTATAAACTGCATTTGCGTGACAGCTATTCAGTTTGTCTTAAGGCATATTATGGTCAGGAATCCTATGATGCCCTTATAGATTCATTATATGAAAAACATCTTGATGATATCGGCTGGGATGCGGATATCGAATTGGATGTTTTAGAAGAGCTGATTGAGGAGAGCAGGACGGACAATTCTTTTGAACAGAGTCCGAAAGAAGACTATTTTGATGCCGTTAATCGGATGAATGACATTCGTACTGAACATTTTCAAGAGGCTTGGGAAGACGATGACAAAGAGGGGTTTGAACGCATTGTAAGTGCAACTGGAATTCGAGAGCAAAGGGTGGTAGAAATCCATGGATTTGAGTGCCATTTTTGTTTTGCTAAATTAAGCGACGACGAATATATCATTGTTTACCAGAAAAATGCCAGAATCAGTGATATTGTTGATAAGGAAGAGGCTTGGAGCAAGTTTCAACATGATTTGTATTACGAAGACATAAAGAATGGACAAAATGCGTCAATGGTATACATCGTCTATATTCTAGATGATGACTCGGACAACATTCCTATCCAGACAATTGAGAGCAACAAAACATACGGAAGGAAATATGTTTTTTCTGAAGATGAGACCATTACATTCATTAATGGAATCGTTAAGACCTCTCATGATGAATTGGGTGCCGTTTCTCCAGTCCAGGAATGGGACAGAATTCTTCGCGAAGAACACCTTACAGGCTGTATGACGGAGGCATACGCAGCAAAGAAAGTCGATGCATATCTTTCCGGACAAAGATTTGATGCAGATTATGTTATGGATGATGATTATTCATCATTAACACATTCGGCAGTTCCAGCCGTCAAATGGGTAAAGTCGCTCGATACATCCGGATTTCGTGATTTCTGTTTTGACGAAAAGGTTATGGAGTTTGGACAAATAAACTTGTTTTATGGGGCGAACGGATCAGGCAAGACATCTGTTTTGGAGGCGATAGAGTACGCTTTAACGGCTGAGGTTCGAAGGGTCAAGGACTTTAAGGTAAAACTGCCGACTGACAGTTATCCGCGTCTTTATGTCTACGACAAAGAAGCAGGAGTGCATACATTTACGCCATACTTTTCCAAGAAGAATAATAAAGAAATCGAACGCGTCTGGTATGGAGTGCCTGCAGGAAGAACGAAGTCAACACTAAACGACAATTTCAATAGATTTAACGCATTTGATTCAGAAGCAGCGTATAAGTTTATCCATGAATCGGATAATAGCGAAGACAGTTTTGCATCCATGTTTGGAAATCTTATGTTTGGCGAAACTGTAGTGGATCATGAAAAAAAGTGGGTTAGATATAAGAAAGCATTTGATAATAAGTATTCAGAACTTAGAGAAACTCTCAATAACGCGAAATACATGGGTGAAATCTATGAAGACAGCCTAAAACGAAAAAGTGATGACGCAAAGTCCGAAGAAATTGAAAAAGGCATAGTGCAATTACAGCTCATAATTCGTACAAAGCTACCCCAAGCATCAAGCGATCGCTATCCCAGAATTATGGAGGAATTAACGCTTGCGGAGAAATATGTCGACATTTTGGATTCGGATCAATGGAACAAAAAAACATTTAAGCAGGTTTCAGCAAGTATTGCAAGCATCAAAGGCGAAAATCAGAGGATTGGTAAGGAGAAAAAAGAAAAGTCTGATGAAATCACCAGACTTGCTGAGAAGAATGGTGAATTAAAAACAAAGATTTTTGAGGAAGAAGGGCATCAGGAAGAAATTCAGGAGAAAATCGATAGAATCACAGTAGAAGTAAATAACTGGTCAATTGTCCAAAATGTACTGAATCATGAGGATACAATTAAGCTTGCATCTGATTTGTTGGAAGAGTCGTCAACTCTGGATAAGGAACTTTTGCATATTTCTAAGCTCGAGCAGAGAACTGCGATCATTAGCTTTTTGAAGGCGGGTAAATATGTTGCCATGTCATCGGAAAAGCGAGTGGAGCTTGAACGGCGGCTAGACAAAGCTAAAGATGACTGCAATGCGCTAGAGAACAAGTATGAGGAAGCAAAGAAGGCATTTGGAGAGAAAGAACAACAAGCCATCGAACTTAGAAAGATTGGTAAAACTCTCATGACGGACGCAAAGTGTCCTCTTTGTGGTCATGAATTTGAGAACACTAAGCAACTGCTAGACATCATCGACAGCGCAGTTATTGTGGATGAGAGCATGGATGCGCTAATTTCCGAAATAGAGAGCATTAAGCGACTCATCACAGAACTTCAGAATCAGTTGGATGGTGAAAAACTGATCGAAAAAGCGAAAGGAGAACTGGAAAATCTAAAGGCAAGTGTTCCGATTATAAACCAGTATGGTTCAAATTACAAGGGGTTATATGATTACATCACCTCAAAAGAGGCAAAGGAGAAGAGAAAATCAGAAATTGTTGAGCAACAGACTGTTCTGGAGGGACAAGGATTCTCACTGAAGAATATCAATGCTTGCAAGGAATACAAAGTTTTGAATCCAGTTTATTTGGAATACAAAAAAACTGCGAGGGGTACATTTGAAGACTATTTGTCAAGTAAACTGAGAAATCTTCAAAGTGAGTTCAATGTGTCTAAGAATGCGGTGGATTCGTATCAGAAGCAAATTCGGAAGAACGAGCAGGCAGAGGATTTGCTTCGAAATGACATTCATCGCCTAGAAGCATCGCTAGAAACACTTGAAATTGACAAGAATCGAGAGAATGAACAAGCTTTAGAAAACTTAAAAACTAGATTTGCGATTCCGGAAGACATGCTGCTGACAGAATGGATCGCTAAATATCGGAATTTATTTGATAAGTGTGAATTGGAGGTTGAACGTCAACAGTCGCTGGGAAGCATTGCTTTTGAAAAACAGCAACTGGCAGAGTATAAGGCAACGATAAAGCGCGTTGAACCACAAGTCGCAAGATGCGCTACAGCTGTACGAGTTCTTGAACAAATGCCGTCACTGAGTTCGTTCGTAGAAAAGGGAATAGAGAGCAACATACAACAAATCAGTAAGTTTTTTAAGTGGATGCATCATTCTGGAGAATTTGAGGAATTAGGAATTGATTCCGAAGGTATTTATGCCATAAGAGGGCTAAATCATCAAAGGATCCGGACATATGAAATGAGTACCGGACAAAGATCCACGATTGCAATGGCTGTTATGTTCACGCTTCACATGGCCGCCTCAGATGCGCCGCAATTCTTATTATTGGATGAGCCATTGGCAACCATGGATGACACACAGGTGCTGAATGTATTGGATATTCTCAAATCTATGGCAGAGAACAAGACGCAAATTTTCTTTACAACTGCTAATGGTATCATGATTAACCTGTTTAAGGAAACATTTAAGAATACAGATTTCGACTATAAAGAGTATGAGTTTGTAAAACGCGTAAACAGGCCATCCGAGATCAAGGAATACAGTATTAATGATGTAAGAACTATTGAGGAACTGACATTGGATGATCTTACGCTTGACTTCAACCAGTTTGCTCAGATAAGAGACATACTGAGAAGAAATCAGGAAAAGCTTGTTCCAAAGGATGAGTGGGAAGTGTTAGCAGAGAAAAAGACGGCACAAAATCATCAGAATACTGATTCACCCACAAAGGAAGAACTTCAATCTAATTTCTATTACCATCTGTCGGAGGATGAATGCAGGCTAATCAATGTGTTGGTTAATGATGATGGAGATAGTGCTTCTATGCTTCGAAATAAACTTGCCGCTTTTTCAACTTATAAGATGATGTTGGAAAGAATCAATGAAAAAGCAATTGATTTCTTTGGTGAAACCATAGTCGACAACGATGATGAACTCCCGTGGATGGATGATGATTACAAGGAAGAATTGGCAACACAGTACAAGTTGTATTCACAAGGATGAGGTAATCATTTATGGAAAAACATGTTCCGAAAAAAACATATAGAAACATCATGAACTCACTTGGGGGCGGTACCGTCCCCAAGGAGGGGTTGGGTTATATTACGGTTGGCCGCGCTCAAGAAATAGATTCGCTGCTCCGAGATACGGAGGTTATTGAAGAGGGAGGAGCGACATTCAGATTTGTTGTCGGTGATTATGGATCCGGTAAGACATTCTTGTTGCAGACAATAAAAGAATACTGTGTTAAGAATGATTTTATTGTGGCTGAAGTTGATCTTTCGCCTGATAGGAGCTTGATTGGCAATACGACAAAGAAAAAAGGTCTGGCTACATATCGTGAATTGATGGCTAATGTATCAAACAAGGCAAATCAGTCAGGACGTGCACTATCGAAGGTCATTGAATCCTGGGTGAACAAAATGTTTGAGCGCGCAGCCATTGAGATGACGCAGAATCCCAAAGGAGAGACGAACATAGAGCATATAGCGGAGGGGTTGATGCTTCAGGATTGTGCCAAATTGCAAACCATGGCATACGGATTTGAGTTTTCTGCCGCATTGAAGCTTTTTTGGAAAGCAAGCAGAACTGCCGACATGAATGAAAAGCTTACTGGTCAAGAAAGCGTGATGAGGTGGTTTAGAGGAGAATTTAAGACCAATCAAGAGGCAAAGAAAGAACTGGGAATCAATGCCACAGTGCAGGATGAGAATTGGTTTGATTACATTATACTGTGGGCCCACTTTTTCGTCTTGGCAGGATATAAAGGATTTATTGTATTAATTGACGAGATGGTCAACATATACAAGGCTGCAAGTAAAGTAACCAGGCAACAGAATTACGAAAAAATGTTGATGATGTACAATTCGGCGTTGCAAGGGAAAGCAGAATACCTTGGAATCATCATGGGTGGCATTCCTATGAGTATTTATGATAAGAATCGAGGCGTGTTCAGCTATGAAGCAATGAGATCACGCTTGTCTACCGGAGTGTATCAGGATCCAAGCATTATTAACATGATGACGCCTATTATTAAGGTGCTACCGCTGACAAAGGAAGAGATGTATGTGCTTTTGGAAAAACTGGCCGACATTCATTCCCAACTATATGATTACGAGAAGGTTATTACTGAAGATGAAATGATGGACTTTGTTAAGCTAGCCTATCTGAAGAGGGAAACTTCTTTTATTACGCCGAGAACAATGATCAGAGATTTCATCCAGATATTGGACGTAAAGAAGCAAAATCCTGATAAGAATGTTAGGGATATACTGGCGGCTTATAAATTTGCTGTTGATGAAGAGCAAACATATGAGGACATCGAGTAAGAGATAGCCCTTATAAGAGAATTGTGGAGCGCAGATTTGAGCAAAAGGAGAATGCGTTATGAATATCCGTGAGATGAATGTTTCTGCCAGAGCAAAATCATGTTTGATCAGTGCTGGCTACACAAGTACGGAAGAGGTACTAAGCCTTAGTGAACAAGAATTACTTAGCATAAAAAACCTCAATCAAAAATGTGTAGATGAAATTCGGGAAGCATTACGGGAGCTTAGTGACGAAAACCAAGAACAGAATACGGATGATGAAAGTTTATACTCGCCAGTAAATCAGAGCGACTCAGAAGTTAATGATACGGTAATTTCGGCATCGTTGCCGGAACGGTCAATGGCTGAACGATTTGCAAAGAATCTTGAAGAGGAAAATGAAGAACGGTCAGATTGGCCAATCCCTGATAATTTCACGGAGAATGATAAAGAGTTGCTTGAAAGAGCAAAAAGTTCATATCAAAATATTGAGCAATTTGATTTAAGATATAGTCTTGGCGGAATCAAATGGCCGGAAAGTGACATAGAGCGCTTAATAAAAAGAGATACAATGCTTTTGCTCGGAGCAATCTATTATTTATGCGGCAAAGAGGAGCGAAACAAGTTGAATTTTGTCGTAAAAGTTCTTTTTAGGTACAATGATCTACAATGGGCTTTGGCAAATTTTTTGGGGAATATCAATACGAAGGTTTACCTACATAAGTTATATAAACAATTACCCAGCTTTATTGGTCTATTATATGAGTATGATAAAGAACACAGAACAAACTTTACGGAAAATGGCTTTTCCATTATTTGTGATGTCCTTTCAGCTATTGATATTATTGAAAATGCATATGCAAAATTGATTATTGAAACATACATTGAATGCTGTTATTATCGGTTGATTTTATCAGGGAAAGAGATAGATAAGCCTTCAAGAATTAATGAATGTGATAAGGGAATTACATTAGATACGCAAGAGAATTACTCTTCTGAAGGGGATAGTCATAAGGCAGGAGAGATTTGTCATATTATGGTCAATTTTATCGAGAAGGAAAATTATCTTGAAATGATTGACTATAGCAAGAAAAATGCATTAGAAGAATCATATACTCCTTCGAAACTTGTTTCTATTTGCAATGAAATTAACGATTGGTGGGCCGATAATTGCTTTCATGATATGGAAGATGATTTGGACGATATTGGCGTACATGAAGAAGTAGAAGAATCAGAGTCATTCACGGAGATGGAACTAGAGAATGATAATTCTATAAAAAGTGAATTTGAAGAAACGATTTCTATTTTGGAAAAAAGTCGAAATAAAGTAGATTCCGTTTTTGGTTCAGACTGCTTTGTTAAAAATCAGTACGAAAGCAAGGTTTGTGAAGGAAGCATTGTGGAGTGTCTGTCTTTTTTCAAGGGAAGCTATAGAGACAAAACGGGAGTATATTTCCTTGAGTATGGGTATAGTACACAAAAGGGATTCAAACGGAAATTGGTTTTCGGGGGTAAATCGTTGCCAGAAGTTGTTATGAGTATAATGGATGAAAACCCTAATCCATTTGATGTGTCCGTGTTGCCTAAAGAGTATGTAAACGCAGAGTATGGTTTTGTTAATGAGCAAATTTTTAATATTGTTGAATCAGATTTGAAGAGAATCGAAAACAGATATAGTGAAGGAATTATGTATGATCGCCGTTACATAAATACTGATTGGGAATCAGAATTGTGTTATGAGCAGGGGAAATTTCTTGAAAAAATCATGTGGAATGGTTGTGTATACAGCAAAGCTCCACAAGTGGACAGACCCTTTAGTATAACCTACAGTAAGATGAACAAAAGACAATTAGAGTATTATTTGTTTTGGAGAACGGAATTTAGGAATGGTCATTTTATATATACAGGCGTGCACGCATATTATTACCTCTGCATATTTGAATTATTGGCTGAAATGGGTGATTATACTGTAGAAGAGCGACTAAGTCAGTTGGAGAGCTTGGCGCATCATTGCAGAAAAGATTCGCTACACATTGATCATTTTGTTACTGATTATAAAAAAGTACATGGTTATGAAACTCAGATAGAAGATATAAGGCCGAAGGCTTCAAATTATAGTGATGAAAAATGGAAGCAAATATGTGAGATAGCCGATTCAAACTATGATAATGCTTTTGAATTCTTGAATAGCAGATCAAATTGGAGAGTAAAGAATAATGCATTTACCAGTAAATATGATTGCACGGATGATATAAAAAGAGTCGTTACGGAATCTTTGTATAGGATTGACAAAGTATTTGAGGAACATGATTTGCATCTACCAGGATTTCTTACTGGATATGAAAGAGGTAGTTATAATTATTGGCCATATGGAGGCACTATTTGGACAGAGAGGGTAATTGAAAGGGTTGCAAAAGTTCCTGTGGTTTTAAGCTGTATGCAGGAAAGAGGAACCCAACGGTTTTATGGAACTCAAGATACATTCGCCTATGGTCATAACAGTAGTAAGTATGATCGAGGGCTGATAGAGTACATTTTGAGACTAACTGAGATAAATTTTAGAGAGTATTTTTCTTTTGGAAATGCAACTAGGCCAACAGAGATTCGGTCAGAGGAGTTATCAGATTTAGGCCTGGCCATAACCCAAATAATTAATCAAGTTACAAGCGAATATATAGATATTAATGTTGAAAGACTTGATGGATTGAAAAAGGCATATGAAGCAGCGCAGGCAAGTGTGGAGTACGAGCCTGTTTTGAAAAATCCTGGCTATGAAGGCGTAGTAGCTTATGTAAACGACTCTTTGTCAATGCCGGACTGCAAAGGATTAGTGGATTTATACGAACAACTATCAAATTCCATACAGAAAGAGAAGGCAAACAAATTATCTCAAATTCTTTGGGAATACTGGATTATTAGCGGGTGTTCTGATTTTACATATGAAACATTAAAAAGTATTGTGATAAAGAATCATTGGTCACTGGAAGGCAAAAAGGCAGTATTACTGAAAGATTACGAACACGCATTATTGTATCTTACGGGATTATACAACCCATTGGAAAGTGCAGTATCAAAACACTTTTCATCTTCCATCATCGCAGATTCTATCATTTTAACATTAAAGACGCTTGAAGAAGTAGCAATGTATTTCCAACTAGATATCACTGAAATGTTGCTTGGCAAATGGGTTTCGAAGGATTGGAAGCCATTTAGTGCAGAAGAAGGAATAAATTATAAAGAGTATCATAACATATTTGTGAATTTTGACGATGTTGAGATTTATAAATGTTCGACGGAGGGGCACGCGGTAATAGAAACTTATGATTCGAACGAAGAAGTACAAGAATTTGTTATTGCATTAATGAAGATGATCGATGGCGAACTGCGAAAGTATGCTGATATTAAATCTAGCTTGAAGATAAAAACGGATCAAGGTTTGTTTGTTGATGCAAAATACAAATCCTGCTTAAATGAATTACCAAGGATTGTTGAACGAGTAGTACAATACGTTTTGAACAATAATAAACCAAGGATACGTGTTGAAGAGCTGACAACAACGCCTATTAGTATTGTGCATGGGCGGGGAAGATCGGTTATTCCGACTGTCCCATATTGCCTTCAACGATACTATAGCGTTTCTGACTGCATAGACGGAGCAATCAAGGAGTACTACGGAATTAATAGCTTGAAGACCAATAAGCCTGAGCATAAGCATATTATTGAGGTTGATTTATCTTCATTCAATATTTCAAAGTATTATGTTGAATCGCATACAGAAGAGACATTTAAATGTGAGTTGATAAATCTTAATTTATCAAGGTTTTATGAGTTGTATAGTGATTTGCAAACGCGGCTAAGACGAGTGGTCAACAGTATAAAGGGATATGATCCGTCATGGAATTATAAAACAAGTATAATCAACAGGCGTGTATCAGGGCTTACAGGGAAAGACTTGACTATGTTAACAGAAATAAATAATGACGAAGATGGAATAGGTCAATGGATTGCGTGGTTTGAAAAGGGCAGATTTATTGCGCCTGATAACCAGCCGTGTGTACAAATCCTATTCGATTTGGCTGTTAACAGAAGGATTTTTAAGGATAACCCCGAAAAATGCTTGATAATGTTGTGTGCGGTTTGCAACTATTATTTTGATACGCTCGAAAAATGTGATCAGTCGGCGAATATGTATTATGAATGGTTGATGCATTACTGGCTTGTTTATTGTCCGGACATCAAATTTTCACAGCTCAAAAATTTACTAAAATTAAATGTTGAATTTGCCGGGGAGAATAATAAAATCTACGCAAGTGATCATTATCTTGTGGATCTTAGCCTCATGAAAGAGGGGGAATTTGTATCATTCTTTAATCAAGTTTGTGATTATAAAGTCGTGTATGGTCCCTTGATCAAAAACGGAAAAAGAAAGATATTAGAAAAAGCATTGGGGGAAGTGATTCCTGCGCTTGAAAGATTATGGGAGCAGAATGGACGTAACCTGCAGGATGACATCCTTTATGAATATGGAAATGACTTGTACAAAACGCGACCTCTGTTTTATAGATGCATTTTGCTTCCAGAAACCAAGGAAAGCATTGTAGAAGATTTTATTGCTTACAGGTACATAAACGAAGTGGAATACGATTTGGAGGAAGATAGAGCAAGAAATATGTTGTTGCTTGGGTATGATGCGTGGGAGGTAAATAACAACCCTGGCAGATTACTTTTGGAATATATCTTAAAACAGACAGAGAATGTGATTAGGAAACGAGTGGGAATAAATAGCCAGCTTAAAACATCGGAAAAAGCATTATATGATTTATATTCCGACATGTCGTTCTTTTGGAGTAGTAAAATAAAGGATGAAATAGAAAGGGTTACATCGCATGTTTGCGACGAAATGAATGTGTAACGAGGGGGTGACATAGGGTATTATTTCCGTAGATGCAGATAATGTTTTAGAGACGTTACTTTGTGTCATATTAATGAAAGAAGGTGATAAGTATGCATATTCGTGAATGGAATGTATCGGCACGCACAAAATCGTGTTTAATTAATGCCGGGTATGCATATGTTGAAGAATTGAAAGGTATTAGTAATGCCGAATTGTTATCTATAAGGAACTTGAATCAGAGTTGCATTGATGAAATTAAAGAGTCTCTGAATTCATATCTCAAAGATAGCCCAGAAGTTCACTGCAATGAAGTTGTCGATGTCATTGATGATATGGATGATTCAGATGATTTAAACTACGACGATGAACTTTATCTGTATGATGATATTGATGAGTTGGAAGGCGATCAAGGTAGTAAAACAAATAATCTAGATTATGTAGAAACAAACGAGAGATACATATATATAGATTTGCAAGACAAAAGCATGCCGATGCAATGTGAGCCGGCAAAGGGGTACTTTGAATTGTTAGCATCGATCTACGATGAAGAGTCGATTATTACATTTAAGCCAGCACTTGATAATTGTGAAGAGTATTTTAAGGAACTTTTTGATAGTATTTTGGGTACGCTTACGGAAAGGGAACAAGGTATCATCAGAACAAGGTTTGGATTGGATGACGGTATTAGAAAGACCCTTGAGGAGGTAGGAAGGGAGTACCAGCTTTCAAGAGAACGGATTCGCCAAATTTTACAAAAGGTGTTAAGAAAACTAAAACACCCATCGAGAAGCAGAAAACTAAAGAATTCATTGCTGTTGTATGAAGATATCGAGATTAGTGATTTCGATGCGCCTAAGTATGGACAATATTTCGAGAGCATATTAAGAGAAGAAATTCTTTTTTGCCAAACACACGAAAACATTAATTGTGATACGATGATATTTAAGAATATTATATTTTCTCCTCGTACTACCCCAAAGGGAAATGTGTCATTTGATCATTTGTCGATAGATGTTTTAGAATTATCGATTAGAAGCTATAACAGTCTCAAAAGAGCAGGAATAACAACTGTTGGACAATTGAGAACAATGTCACTTGAAGAATTAATGCGAGTTCGTAATTTGGGGCGTAAAGGCGTTGAAGAAATACTTGATGTGCTAAAAAGAAAAACGGCATCACTAGGAGCGCGATATGTGTATGAAGTGAGAGATATGGAGAATTTGTGCCTCTTTACAGAAAATGGATTGATTCCACTGCCAAATGAGATTCCGTTAACTAGAACCGTGTTGCCGGCTTCGTCCTTGCTGCGTATTATGCAAAATGGATTCTTCTATGTTAGTGATTTTTTAAATCATTATACGCAGTATATGGGCATGCTTAAAAATCAGGATCATCCTGTTATATTAAGTGATGAGAGCGAAATTGTACAGGTATTAAAGTACTATTCCCATCCAATGCTTCGGGTAAAGATTTCGCAAAAACTATCATCTGATATCCAGAAGAATAGTGTTATATCATTTGAGCAGCTCGAAGGTAGACTGAGATATTGTGCAGAAGGAATCAAGGGAGAAATTAGGAAGATTATACATGATGTAAATGAAGCAGCTACAGCAAACAGAGAATTTTTAGACGCTGTCTTACATCTCGAAGATGGATTCAAATAAGAAGAGGATAAAATGAGAGCATTGAATTTGGTAGATTTAATACAGGTGGCAGGTTTACCTTTGGATGATGTGGTAGCTATTCGACATGCGTTTAACAAAAAAGATAATAAAGACATATGGGATTCGCATGACAAAAGTTTTTTTGAGGAATACCAGAGTATTCAGCCTTCAGAGGGCTTTTTTAAACATAAAAAGTTTGTATTGGCTTTCGTAGCGGATGGAAGAAATAATTCTAGATTTGTTGGGTGCTATCAGGTTATTGATCAGTATCCGGCAAATCTGGCTGAGAGGCTTCCGGGTTTTCCGCATATGGACTTTTATGATAAGCCAGGGCATGTTTATTTTAACATGAAGCGCACTGATTTTATGAAAGATCTGGCGGATCGTCTTGTAATTAACTGGCCTGGAGCAATTGGTTATGTACAGTATTCTAAATCAGCGTTGGAAAAGAAGACAGTAGTGTCCATATATCCAGACGGTAAGCATTCATTTCCGGGATATAGCCGTGTGACATGGGATTTCGTTACCATGCAAGATTATGTGAATCATCCCGATGAGTATGAAGAAATCGAAAATGCCTTAAAATCAGTTTATGCGGTTTACTTGGTAGTGGATTCATTAAATGGCAAGTTTTATGTTGGATCTGCATATGGAAAGGACGGACTGTTTGGGAGGTGGAAAGATTATGCGAATACAAAAGGGACGGGTGGCAATTATGATAATAGAGATGGAAATAAAGGAATAATCGAATACTTGAAGGATAATCCTGATGCATATTTGCATTTTCAATACAGTATTTTAGAGGTTATTCATAAAACGGGAATTAATGAAAAAGATGTAGAGGCCACTCTCGAGGCGGAGAGGGCTTGGAAGCGAAAACTGTGTACGCTAAATACTGTCTGGGGATTAAATAAGAATTTATGAAATACAAATCACATAGATTTTGTGAAAGGAAACTATATGATTGGCGAATACCGGATTATTACACTATGTGGCAGTACGAGATTTAAGGATGAATTTATGGAAGCCCAGAAGCGTTTAACTTTAGAGGGAAATATTGTAATTTCTGTTGGATTGTTCGGACACGCTGGTGATCAAGAGGTCTGGGATGGCATGGACGAAGGAACATTATCTCAAACAAAGAAAATGCTGGATGACATGCATAAACGGAAGATTGATTTGGCAGATGGTGTTTTTGTAATCAATGTAGGTGGATACATTGGCGAAAGCACAAGGTCTGAGATCGAGTATGCAAAAGTACATGGTAAAGAGGTAAGATATCTCGAGGAACAAAACTGAGTAGTTTAGGGGTATAATGCGGCTAAGCCCGGGTAAGGAGGTATGAATGAGAAGGTTTGTAGACATAAGAGAATTCAGATATTTTGACAAAAAGTATGTATTAATTGTAAATGCCAACGATAGAGCGTGGCTAATGGTGAGAGCTGCTGGATTCCAAGTGCGGCCTGATGACAATGCCATTCTGACTTTTGCTTACATAGATCATGATGCCGGAATTACATTTAGTGTAATGGCGGCAGCAAAAGTATATCCTGATGGAAGGGTTGCAATTGGTCTGAGTAATCAGAATACGGGGCTGCTGCTTCGACAGGAGTCGTTTGAAGGGCGCTTTTTACCGTATGATGAGATGGAATATTTGATTCCGTTTGAAAAAAGAGCGGATACTGTTAGAAATAATTATAATTATGGCCAGGGAGTTCAAGAGGTGCGAGACATGCGCGAAATAGATGGGATTAGGGCACCGGGTTATCCGGATGATCTTATGGTGCATTTCTTTAAGCGAGGAGTTCAGCCTGAGGGGATTTGGTGTAGGGTAACAGGCACTAATCACGAAAATTTCCATATTGTTGGTGAATTGATCAATGAACCGTACGCAAATCTAGGCGTGCATTGCGGTGATACGGTTGAGTTTATTTTATATAATTCAGATGAAACTGGGGTTATGGCATTAAAGGAGCTATAGACTGTGAAATAAGCCATTTACGGATAAAATGCAATCAAGTAACAGAGAATCATAGATGGAAGGAAGGTAATATATTGTCGGCGTACGGTTATGAAAAAGGGTTTATTGTAGAGCATGATAATACTTTGAAAAAAACATTGATTGTACGGATTGCGTTCATTATGAAAAGGAAGATAGATCTTGCATCAAAAAGGGACGATATATGCCAGAAGATGGTTATAATTCGTGGACTAAGTGTGATGGCTTTATACTAAGAGATGATGCTCCCAATTATGATGAGAAAAAGAAGAAACTAATTCAAATGGGTAGACAGGATTCTGTTTCTGTCATAATGGAAACGACCGCCAATAAAACGCGGGTATTTAAAGGAGCAAATAACGGTACAAAAAGATTTCATGTAGAAAAAATATGGTTCCATGGAAATTGGCATTACAAGATAAAAGTAAACGATAAATATGTCTATTGTATCCCGTGTAAGGATGTTCCCAGCAAGCAGGCGGCCATTAGAATCGTAGTGGAGGAATTGAAACGAATAGGTAAATTGGAGTAAAGAAAGGGCCTTATGATCGATAAGGAAGAATAATATCATGGGTGATTATAAACAACGGCTAGCAGACTGGCGTGAATATAAGCAAGTACACAAGACGCAATTTCAGATCAAAGATGTCGTGATGGATGCAGATATGGGATTGCGGTCCATGTCTTGGTTTTTATTACAATCCGTGGAACAACGTAAAAAGAGCGAGGAAGAGGAAATCGCGTCACTTGAAAGAATATTGGAAGAAAAGCGCAGGGAGATCGCCGAGAAGCGAAAGAAGGTGGATGTCTGATGACAAGGCTTAAGGTCGGAGACAAGTCCTATATCGTTGAGTCTATTCGCTGGATCAGGGAGGCAGAGATTCGCAGCACTGCGGGCGGAATGTACCTCATAAAGTTCACAATTTACTGGGACATAGCGCAATTGGCAGAGCATCCGTCTTATACACGGCAGGTTTTCCGGCTCGAGTCCGGATGTCCCGATTACTACTAGAGGTAGAATGACAAATTAGAATTGTGTTGTTATAATAATATCCGGATAGCAAGAAAGAGCGCGACGACGCTCGGAAAGGACAAAATGATGACTAACTTTAACTTTTGGCAAATTTCATGTTCGTCTCAGCGAAGCCATCAGATTAGCAGATGGTCTGTTAGAGTGCGCATGAAATCTGGAAAGTTAAAGTCATAAGCATAGAGGAATATATACGCCTTCATTGAGTGACCTTTTCAGATTTTATGATCTGAGAAGGTTTTTTTATTGGAGGAAAAGAGATGCCGGTGATAGACATAAGGGCAACGGGAGAGAAGATAAACGAGCTTAGGAACGGGAAGGGAATAACGGTAAAGGACATACAAGTGTTTATGGGCTTTGCAAGCCCTTATCCAGTGTATAAATGGATCAACGGCAAAAACTTGCCTACGCTAGATAATTTGCTTGCTCTTGCTGAGTTGTTTGGCGTTAAGATGGATGACATCGTCGTTGCAAGAAAATTATAAATATCATAATGCTGAGGTGGCGGAGAGGCCTAACGCGTCGGTCTTGAAAACCGAAGGCCCGAAAGGGTCCGGGAGTTCGAATCTCCCTCTCAGTGCTATAGGCTTGTAGTGTCAATGGCAGCATGTCGGTCTCCAAAACCGAAGGTCATGGTTCGAGTCCATGTCGGCCTGTATGCCGTCTTGGGGTAATGGTAGCCCGCCCGTCCCGAACACGGGTGATCGTTACGATTTGGGAGTTCGAGTCTCTCAGGCGGCGTTATAAAATAATATGTCTGCATAAGTCCTAATTGGTAAGGCACCCGTTTGGAAGGCGGGGAGTAGTCGCGAATGCGGCGTGGAGGTTCAAGTCCTCCTGCAGACGCTGTGGCCGTAGTTTAATGGCAGAACGGCGGATTGTGGATCCGCTCATGAGGGTTCGATTCCCTCCGGTCACATCGGCAAGCTCGGCTTGCGACAAATTTGCGGTTCTAAGCCTAATTGGTAAGGCAGTGGTTTGCTAAATCACGAGTAATCCTTCAGGGGATGTTCGGGTTCGAGTCCCGAGGGTCGCGCTGTAATGTCTTTCAATGGCAGGAAGCCCGTCTGATACACGGGTAATGAGAGTTCGATTCTCTCCATTACAACTGTTGGCGCTTAGCACAATGGTGAGTGCACCGGACCTTGACTCCGGGGATGCCAGTTCGATCCTGGCAGTGCCTGCTGAATATCTGATCCCGTAGTCAAAAGGCTAAGGCGGCTGGCTGCAACCCAGCAGGTGGGCGTTCGATTCGCCCCGGGATCTTAAGTCGTGATAGGCTAATGGATAAACCTGGCGGCTACGAACCGTCCATTCTGAGTTCGAATCTCAGTCACGATGTTACAGGCGCTTCGCATAACGGTGAGTGCACCGGACTCTGACTCCGGGGATGGAAGTTCGACCCTTCCAGCGCCTGCTTTGCCCGCGTAGCTTAAAGGATAGAGCATGGGGCTTCTACCCTCATGATCACCGTTCGATTCGGTGTACGGGTATGTCATTGCAACTCAATAAATAATCACAGAGCAGAAAATGAGTGGCATCTTAGGGAAGGGGAAATGATCCCCTTCTTTTTATGCGAAATAATGCATTAATAACTAATGCGTGAACTTCCCGTAGAAAGTTCCACTAAACAAAATCCGGGCTGAACGAGCGCATGTAAAAAGCTCTGAAAAGCCCGAAAAATAAGCCTTTTTTGATGAAAAACAATAGCGCTTGATGAGAAAATATGATATTATATTTAGTAGTAAGCGCCACTAAATTCTTAGTATCACAAGGAGATGCAGATGTACCTGGATTTTCTCATCGAAATGCCGGACGTACCGGGCAAGATAACAACAAAGGAAAAGGGGAATGCGGTATACGTAAACTACGAAGTGGGCAGGGAGTATTATCCTGACAGGAAGTATACCATCCCGAAAAGAGTGACCATCGGGAAGCTCTCAAAAGCAGATGAGCAGTTGCCTTCGCATCGGAGCATGGCACGTATGAAAAAAAAGTCTGGAAGCAAAGATAAAGAAAGCAGAAGATAGAGTAGTAAAGACAGGGAAACTATTTTAGGAAGTTAACGAATGAAGGAGATCATGCTAAAAAAATGAAGTGCCCGATAATTGATGCTCATACGAGAATTATTTGTGATGAAAATGATTTTGCAGGTGTCAGGGAGGTTGCTGAATGGGTCAGAAATGACCTTCGCCTTGTTTTCGGCGACAGAGTATCCGACTCAGGTGAAGGGACAACCATTCTTGTGGGAAGCCTTGAAAAGAGTGACCTTCTTAGAGTAAAGCGTGAAGAAGGAATCCTGTCTGCAGATGGATTGAGAAATGAGGATGGAAGCATAAAGCGGGAGGTCTACAGAGTGGACCTGGTTAAAGAAGGTGATGCGGATAGGATCGTAATACAGGGGGCCGACAAACGTGGCACTATGTATGGGCTGCTTGCCGTATCGGAAAGCTGTGGAGTATCTCCGCTTGTTAACTGGTCCGGAGCTAAGCCGGCAGCTCGGGATAAGATATCTCTTTCGGAATCGTTTTTTGGCATTTCGAAGGAACCATCCGTTAAGTACAGGGGGATATTTATCAACGATGAATGGCCGGCTTTTGGGAATTGGGCAAAGAAGCGTTTTGGTGGAATCAACGCCGAATGCTATGCGGAAGTTTTTGAATTGATGGTTCGTCTGAGGGCGAATTATCTGTGGCCTGCTATGTGGAATTCGAATTTTTCATTGGATGGCCCCGGACTTGAGAGTGCTGAACTAGCTGATAAACTGGGAATAGTTATGAGTACGTCCCATCACGAACCATGTATGCGTACCGGTGAAGAATACAGAATGGTCAGGGGACCGAAATCTGTTTATGGAGACGCGTGGGATTTCAGGGAAAACAGAGAAGGTATCATACGCTTCTGGGAGGATGGACTGAAGCGCAATGCGCCGTTTGAAAATGTCATCACAATGGGTATGCGTGGCGAGAGGGATACCGCAATCATGGCTCAGGCATCGCTTGAAGACAATATTGCACTTTTGAGGGACATCATTAAGACACAGAATGATTTGATTCGCAAATGTGTTAATTCGGACCTTTCGAAAGTGGCAAGACAGTTTGTTCTTTTTACGGAGGTTGAAAAATTTTATTACGGTGATGAAAATACTCCCGGTTTAATCGATGATCCGGAGATGGATGGAATAACGGTTATGTTCAGTGACACCAATTTCGGTTATACCAGGACTCTTCCTGCTAAAGAGCGCAGAGGGCGTAATGGCGGACATGGTTTGTATTATCACGTCGATATGCATGGCGGACCTTATGCATATGAGTGGATAGGGTCAACCTATCTTCCGCGCATCTGGGATCAGCTCGGCACTGCTTATGATTACGGAATTCAGGACATCCTTGTTGTCAATGTCGGAGATCTGGTATCTCAGGAATTGGAACTTTCCTACATAATGAAAATGGCATTTGATATGGAGAATTACGGGTCCGCCCGGCTCAACAACGCTTTTTGTTTCGTACAGGAATGGGTGGAGAGAATCTTCGGAGGCTATTATTCCAAAGAAGACAGGGTTTCCATATGCGAAATCATATCTGATTACACTCTGATTAATGAGCGTCGCAAGCATGAGATTATGAACGACAGAGTCTATCATCCTGCACATTATGATGAATCCAAGGATTTGTATGAAAAATGTGTGAAGATACAGAAACTTTGTGATGAACTTTTGGAACGCTCTCCGAAAGAAATCCGTACGGCGTTCTATGAACTTATCTATTATCCGGCTTACGGTACGGCGAATCTGCACAAGACCTGGATTGCATCTGCTTGGAACAAGTATTATGCGAATCAGAACAGAAATACTGCCAACGACCTGTGTGCGGAGATTGAGGCGGGCCTTGAGGCAGATCGAAAGCTGATTGCTGATTTCCATGCACTTGCAGACGGGAAATACTATGGACACGCCCTCTCGGAGCATTTCGGTTTCCGAAACTGGAATGATTCCGGCTGCCAGTTTCCGATGAGAACTTATGTTTATCCTTCAAGGAAAAGCAGGATGCTGGTTACCAAATCAGATGATTCCTGGTTCTATGACGGCAGGGAATATACGAAGCGAGAGGACACCCTTTACGATTTTCTAAGGCCGGATATAGATGATATTACTTTGGAGATTTCCTGCGGAAGTGAAAACGCCATAGCTTATACCGTAACGACAGATAAGGATTGGATTGGTGTTGCTTCGGAGGGAACTGATGGATGCATACGAAACTTCTCCAATCTGATCGAGGGAAAAACATACAGAACAGACCGAATTCGGGTAGGGGTGGATAGAAAACTTATTCCGAGCGATGTCGTTTCAAGCGGTACCATCATTATCAGCGACGGTGATGAGTGTTTCGTGACGCTTACAGTAAGGGCATGCGGAAAAGAATACTATGAAGGCGTCTGCCGTGCGAAAAGCGGAAAGGGAATTTCAAAGGGAAGCATACTGGTTCATGCAGGGCATGCCGTGGCGGAAGGCCGTGATTTTGTGAAAATGACGGCAACCGACAGTGCTTGTTACAGAGTTATGGAACCGTATGGACATGGCAGCGGTTTGAAGCTTTATCCCAATACGATAGATCTAACAAACGAAGACAGCGGTTCGCTTCCGTATGCAGAGTATTTGTTTTTTGCAGAGGATGCGGGTGAATATGATGCGGAATTCATCTTTGCGCCGTCCTTTCCGGTAAATGACGAGAGTTTTCAGTTCTTTGAGATCAGTGTTAATGGGGAGGAACCGGCTCGAATCAATACAATCTATGATTCTTCAAGGCCGGTTTTCCTGAGCGCCCAGTGGACAGAAGACAACAGACGGAATGCCAAAATCGTATCTGCCCGTATTCACTTCAAGGCCGGAGTGAACAGATTGTCATATTGCCAGCTGAGTCCCAATCTGATTCTGGAGAGAATTGTTCTGTGGGATACAAAATGGCCCCCAAAAGAATCATATCTAGGCCCAAAGAACAGTTATGTTTTTGAATGAATTTGAGATAGTAGCAGTGACGGATGAGAATGGAGAGGTATTCCGGCATTTTGGCAGGAACACTTGCAGAAGTTGGCGAGGCCACATGCGATCACCATGG